>JAABUM010002327.1_pt1 | contig 25754 bp, 16 predicted proteins | sample 5559161 | NCBI WGS metagenome assembly JAABUM01 (sample SAMN10711868, study PRJNA513369) | rock metagenome | isolation source: Antarctica rocks | place: Antarctica: Victoria Land, Siegfried Peak nord
TCCACAGTCTGAACCATACGGAGAACGGCACCATGCAAACCCTGAAGACCCTGCTCCTGAAGACCATGCTCCTGTCCGGCGCGGCCATGGCGCCGCTTGCCGCCGCGGCGGCCGAGGCCCCGGCCTGCGCCACGGTGCGCATGGCGGACCCGGGCTGGAGCGACATCACCTCCACCAACGGCGTCGCGGGTGCCCTGCTCAAGGGGCTGGGCTACAAGCAGACGGTCAACACGCTGTCGGTGCCGATCATCTTCCAGGCGCTGTCCACCGGGCAGCTCGACGTGTTCCTGGGCAACTGGATGCCGGCGCAGACCAACTTCGTGGAGCCGCTGCTGAAGGGCGAGAAGATGGTGCTGGTCCGGCCCAACCTGCAGAATGCCAAGTTCACCCTGGCCGTGCCGGCTTACGTGGCGAGCGAGGGCGTGAGGACCACGGCGGACCTGGCGAAGCATGCGGAGAAGTTCGGCTCCCGCATCTACGGCATCGAACCCGGCGCCCCGGCCAACCAAAACATCCAACGGATGCTGACCGCCGGCGAAGATGGCCTGAAGGGCTGGAAGCTGATCGAATCCAGCGAGCAGGGGATGCTCGGCGAGGTCGAGCGGGCGGTGCGCGACAAGAAGTGGATCGCCTTCCTGGCCTGGGAGCCGCACCCGATGAACGAGCGCTTTCCGATCACTTACCTGTCGGGGGCGGAGGGATACTTCGGCGCCAACTACGGCAGCACGACCGTCAACACGATGGCCCGCACCGGCTACGCCGCGCAGTGCCCCAACGCGGACCGGCTGTTCCGCCAGCTCAGCTTCACCGTGCCGATGGAGAACGCGATCATGGCGAGCATCGCCAGCCAGAAGCTGGACGGCGCGGTGGCGGCGCGGAACTGGGTGAAGGCCAACCCGGACAAGCTCGCGGCCTGGCTGGACGGGGTGACAACGTTCGACGGCAAGGACGGCCTTGCCGCGGTGCGGGGGTCATTGGGGCTGTAGCCCTGCTGCTTCCTCTCCCTCCGGGAGAGGGTCGGGGTGAGGGAAGCCGCAAGCGCCGTCCTTGGCGTGGGCGGGGCTGTTCTTACGCTGGATAGGGCGGCGCTTCCCCTTTCCCTCACCCCGACCCTCTCCCGGAGGGAGAGGGGGAAGGAAGGTTATCCTACCCGCTCCGCGACTGGCACCGGTACCGGCACGGCGGCATCCGACCCGCGCTGCAAGCCGCACAGCGCCTTCAGGATGTCGTCGCCGTCGCACACGCCCGCGAACCGGTCGTCCGACGCCAGCAGCACGGGATGTCCGCTGACCTGGCGCAGGTGCATCATCAGCCGCAGCGGGAAGCTGTACGGCACCACCAGCAGCCCCTGCGGCACCACGGACTGCGGCCCGTCGAAGCCGTGCAGCTCGGTGACCGGCATCGGCTCCCCGTTGTGGAACGCCTTGCCCGGGCGCCCCTCCCCGTCCAGCGTCAGGTGGTAGGCGCGGCGGTGGTCCAGCCACACGCCGCCGCCTTCCTGGTGCAGGTCGCCGCGCCCGCGCATCACCGTCCCCGCCTTCAGCACCGTCAGCGGGTTCAGGTGTTGCACGAACTGCGCCACGTAGGCGTCGGCCGGGCGCAGCACGATGTCCTCCGCCGTGCCGGTCTGCACGATCCGCCCGCCCTCCATGATCGAGATGTGGTTGCCGAGCTTCACCGCCTCGTCCAGGTCGTGGCTCACGAACAGGATGGTCTTCTTCACCTTCTGCTGCAGGTCCAGCAGCTCGTCCTGCAGCTTGCCGCGTATCAGCGGATCGAGCGCGGAGAACGGCTCGTCCATCAGCAGGATGTCGGCCTCGGTCGCAAACGCCCGGGCCAGGCCGACGCGCTGCTGCATCCCGCCCGACAGCTCGTGCGCGTAGCGGTCCGCCCACTGGTCCAGGCTGACCAGGTGCAGCTTCTCGTCCACCAGCCGCCGCCGCTCCGCCGCGGACACGCCGCGCAGCTCCAGCCCCAGCCCGACGTTCTCCCGCACGGTGCGCCAGGGCAGCAGCGCGAAGGACTGGAACACCATCGCGACCCGGCGCAGCCGCATCCGCCGCAAGGTGGCCGCGTCGCAGGAGGCCAGGTCCACGACGCCGCCGCCGCCGTCGTCGTCATGCAGCAGCACCTGGCCGCGCGTCACCTTGTTCAGCCCGTTGGCGGCACGCAGCAGCGTGGACTTGCCCGACCCGGACAGTCCCATCAGCACGGAGATCTCTCCTTCCTCTACCGACAGGCTGGCGCCCGTGACGCCGGCCACGAAGCCGGTCTGCCGGGCGATCTCGGCGCGGGACACCCCGGCGTCCACCAGGGCCAGCGCCGCCTTCATCCGTGCCGATTGCGCCCCCGCGCCGCCCGCGAACAGGATGTCCACGCCGCGGAACTCGATGGCGGGGCGTATGACGCCAGCGTCCGGGTCCGCCGGGGAGAACGTCATTGCGGGCCGCCCTTGCGGCACGGCGATCCAGGGGCCGCCAGGACTGCGCTGGCGGCTCCTGGCTTGCCGCGTCGCTGCGCTCCTCGCAATGACGGGCTATCAAATGCGGCCGGCGGACCATCAGATGCGGCCGTTGGCATGGCGGCGCGGCAGGTCATGCCGTCTTCCCCTCGGGCGGACGGCAGACGCGGTCCAGGATGATGGCCAGCAGCACGATCACCAGCCCGGCCTCGAAGCCCGTGTCCACCCGCACGGTGTTCAGCGCCCGCACCACCGGCACCCCCAGCCCGCCCGCGCCCACCAGCGCCGCGATGACCACCATGGACAGGCTCAGCATGATGCACTGGGTCAGCCCGGCCAGGATCATCGGCCGGGCGCTCGGCAGCTCCACCTTCCACAGCAGTTGCCGGCGGGTGGCGCCGAACGCCTCCCCGGCCTCGATCAACTGCCGGGGCACGGAGGTGATGCCCAGGTGGGTCAGCCGCACCGGGGCCGGCAGGGAGAAGATGACGGTCGAGATCAGGCCCGGCACCGCTCCCAGGCCGAACAGCACCAGGGTCGGGATCAGATAGACGAAGGTCGGCAAAGTCTGCATGAGGTCCAGCGCCGGGCGGATCAGCCGGAACAGCCAGGGCCGGTGCGCGACGGCGATGCCCAGCGGGATGCCGATGGCGCTGGACACCAGGGCGGACGCCAGCACGAGCGACAGCGTCTCCATCGTCTCCTGCCAGTAGCCCTGGTTCAGGATGAACAGCAGCGCCACGGCGACGAACAGGCTGAGCTGCCAGGACCGGCGCAACAGGTAGGCCAGCCCGGCCAGCAGCAGGATCAGCAACGGCGTCGGCACCCACACCAGCGCCGCCGTCGCTCCCTCGATCACGTAGCGCACGGTGGCCGACACCCCGTCGAAGAACCCGGCGCCGTGGGTCTTCAGGACGTCAATGGCCCCGGCGATCCAGGACCCGACGGGTATCTTGTTGTCGGCCATCCAATCATCCAGCAACGGCATGACAGCCCTCCTGCGCCTGGTGCCCGGCTCCGGGTCCTGCTCCGAACATTAAACGGTCATTCAATAGGGATGGAAGAAGTTTTTTCTGGCGTGGGCTGGACGACCCGGAAACGGGCGGATCACCGATCAGGGAACTGGCGCCTGAATCCCCCCGTCATTGCGAGGAGCGAAGCGACGCGGCAGTCCAGAGGCGGCATGGACGGTTCTTGCCGCCTCTGGATTGCCACGCCGCAAGAGCGGCACGCAATGACGGATGATACATGAGTCAAGGTCAGATGCGGCAGCATCATGCCGGGCTGCAAGGGCAGCGTACGACGACAGGGGACACAGGACAAAAGCCTGTTGGCGCCGCGCAGGAACCGCGCGCAAAATCGGCACGGCATAAGAGACGTGCTCGCTTTGAAAGCAAGTACGCACGTTGACATCCCGGCTTCCCAGGTGTTGAACGGTCATTCAATTTACAGGCGGGATCATGCTGCGAAGCGAGGCGCACACCGAGCGGACCCTCCCCGACAGCCGCCGGCAGCAGTTGATCGAGACGACGCTGGACGTGCTGGCGGACGCCGGATACGTCGGCGCCACCCTGGCCCGCATCGGCGCCCGCGCCGGCGTGTCGGCCGGGCTGGTGGCGCACTACTTCGGCGACAAGGAGACGCTGCTGGACCTGGCGTTCCGCACGCTCGCCGGGCGGGTCCGCAGCCGCGTCGTGGAGCGGCTGGCCGCCGCAGGGTCCCCGCGTGAGCGGGTGCAGGCGGTGATAGACGCCAGCCTGTCCTCCACCGAGTTCGAGCCGCAGGCCGCCGCGGCCTGGCTGGCGATCTGGGGACAGGTCCTGCACGCACCGCGGCTGAAGCGGGTGCAGGCCGCCTATCAGGCCCGTATGCTGTCCAACCTGCGCCACGCCCTGCGCCCGCTGCTGCCGGGGCACGAGGTCGGGCGCGTGGCGGGCATGGCGGCGTCGCTGATTGATGGGGTCTGGCTGCGCGCCGCCCTGTCCGAGTGGCGGGAGGGCGACAGCGAAGCCGCGCGGTCCCTGGTGACGATGTTCGTGGACAGCCGGCTGCCGCCCCCCGCCCCGCCCCGCGCCCGGCGCGGCCCGCAGGCCCGGGACAGCTTCGAGACGGTCAACCCGGCGACCGGCGAGGTCCTGGGCCGCATTGCCGTGTCCGGCCCGGCAGAGGTCGAGCAGGCCGTCGCCGCCGCCGCACGCGCCCAGCCGGCCTGGGCCGGCCTGACCGGCGCGGAGCGCGGACGGGTGCTGCGCCGGGCCGCCGACCTGCTGCGGTCCCGCAACGCCGAGCTTGCCCGCATCGAGACCCTGGACACCGGCAAGCCCATCCGGGAAACCTCCGCCGTGGACGTGCCGTCGGGTGCGGACTGCCTGGAGCATTGCGGCGGCCTGGCGGCGGGGATCGCCGGGGAGCACTTGGACCTCGGCGCCGGCGCGTTCGGCTACACCCGGCGGGAGGCGCTGGGCGTCGTGGCCGGGATCGGCGCCTGGAGCTGCCCGTTGCAGATCGCCTGCTGGACGGCGGCGCCCGCGCTGGCCTGCGGCAACGCCATGATCTTCAAGCCGGCGGAGCTGACGCCGCTCACGGCGGTCCTGCTGGCGGATGCGCTGCGGGAGGCCGGGCTGCCGGAGGGCGTGTTCCAGGTCGTGCAGGGCTTCGCCGAGACCGGCCGGCTGCTGACCCGCCATCCCGGCATACGCAAGGTGTCCCTGACCGGGAAGGCCGCGACCGGCCGGGCGGTGATGGCCGACGCCGCGGCGACGCTGAAGGCCGTGACGCTGGAGCCGGGCGGCAAGTCGCCGCTGATCGTCTTCGACGACGCGGACCTGGACAACGCGGTATCCGGGGCGCTGCTGGCCAGCTTCTATCTAGCGGGCGGGCCGGCGGGCGATATCCGCTCCAACGGCACGCGGGTGTTCGTGCATCGCCGGGTGCGGCAGGCGTTCCTGGACAAACTGCTGGCCCGGGTCGCGCGCATGAGGGTCGGCGACCCGCTGGACCCGGCCACGCAGGTCGGCGCGCTGATCTCGGAGGCACACTTGGAACGCGTGCTACACCACGTCGCGCGCGGCAGGCAGGAAGGGGCGGAGCTGCTGGCCGGCGGGCACCGCGTCACGGACGGCGCGCTGGCCCGCGGCGCCTTCGTGGCCCCCACCGTGTTCGGCGGCTGCCGCGACGGCATGGCGGTCGTGCGGAATGAGATATCCGGCCCCGTCACGCCGGTGCTGGCTTTCGACGACGAGGAGGAGGTCGTGGCCCGCGCCAACGCGACCGGGTTCGGCCGGGCCGCCGGGGTGTTCACGTCCGACCTGGCGCGCGCCCATCGGGTGGCCGCACAGGTGCAGGCCGGAACGTGCTGGATCAACGCCTGCAACATGACGCCCGTCGAGCTGCCCGGCGGCACGAGGGGGTCCGGCCTGAGCCGCGGGGGGCGGGCCATCGAGCACTGCACCCGGCTCAAGAGCGTCCATGTGGCGCTACGCGGCGTCGAGGCACCCTACCAGGCGGGCATGTCATGACCGAGGACTTCTTCGATTACGTCATCGTGGGCGCGGGGTCGGCGGGCTGCGTGCTGGCCAACCGGCTGACGGCGGACGGCACGGCGACGGTCATGCTGCTGGAATACGGCGGGTCCGACAGCTCCATCCTGATCCAGATGCCCAGCGCGCTGTCCATTCCGATGAACATGCCGAAGTACAACTGGTCCTACGAGACCGAGCCGGAGCCGCATCTCGGCGGCCGGCGGCTGCACACGCCGCGGGGCAAGGTGCTGGGCGGGTCGTCGTCCATCAACGGCATGGTCTATGTGCGCGGCAACCCGCACGACTTCGACCGCTGGGAGCAGGAGGGCGCGGCCGGCTGGGGCTACCGCCATGTGCTGCCCTACTTCCGCCGGGCCGAAACGTCGAACGAGGGCGGGGACGAGTATCGTGGCGGCGACGGCCCGCTGCACACGCGCTACGGCACCCTGGAGAACCCGCTGCACGCCGCCTGGATCGAGGCCGGCCGGCAGGCGGGGTATCCCGTCACGTCGGACTACAACGGCTACCAGCAGGAGGGCTTCGGCCGCATGGGCATGACGGTCCGCAACGGCCGGCGCTGGAGCGCGGCCAGCGCCTACCTGAAGCCCGCGCTGTCCCGGCCCAACCTGTCCGTGACGACGCACGCCCTCGCGTCCGAAATCCTGTTCGAGGGGCGGTGCGCCGTCGGCATGCGCTACCGGCGCGGCGGCGCGGACCATGTCGCACGGGCCTACCGCAGCGTCATCCTGTGCGGCGGACCCATCAACTCGCCGCAACTGCTGAAGCTGTCGGGCGTCGGCCCGGCGGACGAGCTGCGGCGGCACGGCATCCCCGTCCGGCACGACCTGCCCGGCGTCGGCGAGAACCTGCAGGACCACCTGGAGTTCTATTTCCAGGTCGCCTGCACCGAGCCGGTGACGCTGTACTCCGCCATGAACCCGGTGGCCAAGGCCATGATCGGCGCCCGCTGGGTGCTGCGGCACGACGGGCTGGGCGCCACCAACCACTTCGAGAGCTGCGGCTTCATCCGCAGCCGGGCCGGCGTGCCCTACCCCGACATCCAGTATCACTTCCTGCCGCTGGCGGTGAGCTACGACGGCAAGGTGAAGGCGGAGGGACATGGCTTCCAGGCGCATGTCGGCCCCATGCGCTCCAAGAGCCGCGGCTGGGTGCGCCTGGCGTCGGCCGACCCGGCGGCCAAGCCGAGCATACGGTTCAACTACATGGGCCACCCCGACGACTGGGCCGACATGCGGGCCTGCGTCCGCCTGACGCGGGAGATCTTCGCCCAGCCCGCCTTCGACCGGTTCCGCGGCGATGAGCTGCAGCCCGGTGCCGGGGTGCTGACGGACGAGCAGATCGACGCTTTCGTCGCGGCCAAGGTCGAGAGCGCCTACCATCCCAGCGGCACGTGCAGGATGGGCCGGGCCGATGACCCGATGGCGGTGGTGGACCCGCAGACCAAGGTCATCAGGCTGCAAGGGCTGCACGTCATTGACAGCTCGGTCATGCCGTCGCTCACGACCGGGAACCTGAACGCCCCCACGATCATGATCGGGGAGAAGGGCGCGGACCACGTGCTGGGCCGCGCCCCGCCGGCCGCGGCCAATAGCCCCGTCCATGTTCCGGAAGACTGGGAGGCGGCGCAGCGGTAGGGCCGCCGTCCCGCGGTGCGGAGGGGCGGCGACGCAGGGTGCCCACCTGCCCGGCCGGTCCTGCCTTGGAGGCTTGGACCGGGCCGGCGCTCCGGGGCGCCGCCGCCTATGCACTCTGCCACGCCGCTTGCCGGCCGAAGCCGGGCTTTGGAGCCGCAACCTGCGATGAGCGCCATCCCAGCGAGTTGGCCGTGCCCCGGAGCGGTTGCGGCAGCAGCCCCGGGGCAGCTGCCTCATACCGGCCCGCATGGATGCTGACCTGCCTGCGCCGGCAACGCTGGTGAGCCAGTCGGCCACGGGCACCGGGTCAACTTCAACGCGGGCCGGCGTCACTCCTTGCTGATGTTCCAGTATGCCGGGACGGGCGAGTCCAGCACGCCGCGCAGGTTCGTGCGGTAGGCCACGGGCTGGGTCGCCTGGCCCAGCAGGCGGTAGGGGTTCACGGCCGCAAGGCGCCGCTGCAACCGGTCCAGGATCGCCGGGCGGTCGGCCGCAGCCGCATTCGCATAGGCGGCGCGCAGCCGCTCCACCTCCTCGTCGCACGGCCAGCCCGCCAGGTTGCTGCGGTCGCAGGCCATGTTGGCGAAAATGTTGGTGCTCGGGTTCCACGCCAGCGCGCCGGGCTGGCCGGTGACGTAGAGGTTCCAGCCGCCCGCGTCCGGCGGGGACTTGTTCGTGCTGCGGCTGACCACGCCGCCCCAGTCGCTCCAGGCCAGGTCCACGTTGACCCCGGCGCGGCGCAGCGCGTCCACCGTCACCTCCGCCATCGCGCCCATGTAGGGGAAGTCGTGCGTGCCCATCATCCGCAGCACCTCGCCCTTGTAGCCGGCCTCGGCCAGGAGCTGCCTGGCGCGGGCCAGGTCGGGGCCGAAGTCCTCGGCGCCCGCGGCGGTGCCGTTGGGCGAGCCGCAGACGAAAAAGGAGTTGCAGCGCTGGTAGTAGGCCGGGTCGCCATAGCCGGCTGCCATCTCGTCGTCCTGGCTGACGATGTAGGACAGCGCCAGGCGGGCGCGCGGGTCGTTGAACGGCGGGTAGAGCGCGTTCGGCCGCAGGATGGCCTGGCTCGCCAGCCTGCTCAGCACCTGCACCTTGATGGCGCCGCTCCGCCGCAGGACCGGCAGCAGGTCGAAGGACGGACGCTCCAGGAAGTCCACCTCCCCGGCCTGCAGCGCGGCGGCGGCGGTGCCCTGGTCGGGCTGGATGACGAACTCGACGCGGTCCACCTTGACCACGCGCCCGCCCGCCAGCCCGTCCGGCGGCTCGTCGCGGGGCACGTAATCGGGGTTGCGGTCATAGACGACGCGGGCGCCGCTGAGCCGCAGCTCCGTGTTGAAGCGGAACGGGCCGGAGCCGATCACGGAGGCCGCGGGCTTGCCGGGTTCCGGCACGTCCTTGGCCCGCATGACGACCGCGAAGTGCGACGGCGCCGCTGCGAGGGTGTCGAGCAGGCCCGGGACGGGCTGCGACAGCGTCCAATCGAAGGTGCCGTCGTCCAGCGGCGTCATGGCCACCGTGACCGCCGCGGCCTTCTTTGCCATTGCGTCAATCGCCATCCAGCGCCGCAGCGAAGGGATCACGTCGGCGGTGGTCACGGGCGATCCGTCGTGGAACTTAAGACCTTCGCGCAGCGTGAACCGCCAGGTCAGCCCGTTCGGCGAGGTGCTCCATGCCTTTGCCATCTGCGGCTTGGCTTGCAGCTTGGAGTCCCAGGCGAACAGGCTCTCCCACACCATCGTGCCGTGGATCGTGGAGATCCAGGCCGTGGTGTAGAGCGGGTCCGTCACCGCCACGTCCGCCTGCGGCACGACGCGCAGCACCTTCATGGAAGCAGCGGGGGGCATCGGGGCAGCAGGGGGCGATTGTGCCAGCGCCGGCAGCGCAATGGCCAGGGCCGTGAGGCCAGCCAGCAGGCCGCGGATGATGGGGGTGCGTGCGGGCTGCATGATGCCGGTCACTCCGTAACTGTAGGGGCTGCCAGGCCCATCGTGCCGGGTTCGGCCCCCAAAGTCATCCAGGCCGCGAAGCGCAACGGCAGGACGTGCGGGAGGGACCGCCTGCGCGCCACCTGGCGGGCGCAAGCCGGGCAGCCGCATCCTGTCCAGGGCGACGGCGCGGGACAGGGCGGTAAGCGGCGCCGTGGCTAGGCAGGTGCCCCAGCCTTTGCGTCCCAGCCCTCACAGCCCGGCCCGCAGCCTGTCGGCCATGTGCTCGGCGATGGCCACCGTGGTCAGGTGCGTGTTGGCGCGCGGCACCTCCGGCATGATGGACGCGTCAACCACTCGCAGCCCGGTGCAGCCGATCACCCGGCACTCCGGGTCCACCACGGTGCGGGGGTCGTCCGGGGCGCCCATGCGGCAGGTGCCGCTGGCGTGCTGCGCGTCGCCGCACTCGGCCATCAGCCAGTCGTCGAGCGCGTCATCGTCCAGCGCGTCGGCCATACTGCGGCCGGTGGTGCCGTACTCCGCCCGGTGCGCCACGCCCGCTATGCCGGGCTGCAGGCAGATGTCGCGCAGCCGCCGCACCCCGTCGCGCATCCGCAGGAGGTCGCGCGGGTCGGACAGCATCCGTTCGTGAACCTCGGGGTCGGTGGCCGGGTCCGGCGTGGCGATGCGGACGCTGCCCTGGCTGAACGCCTGATAGACGGACACTGCGACACGCCCGAGCGCCGCGTCCGGTCCCCGGGTGGCAAGCGTGCTGCCGGCCAAGTTGCCGGCGATCATGATCATGTCGTTCTCCCCGGCGCCGGCCAGGCCCGACGAGTAGCGCAGGCAGCAGTTGGTGTGCCGGTGCATTAGCGTGCCGACCTGCGCGCCGTCCCGCAGGTGCAGCAGCGCGCCCAGGATCGGGTGGTCCAGCAGGTTCTCGCCCACCGGCAGGTCCGCGCGCACCGGGATGCCCAAGCGCCCGAGCAGGGCCGCCGGGCCGATGCCGGAGCGTTGCAGGATGGCCGGCGAGTGGATCGCGCCCGCGCACAGGATCACCTCGCGCGCTGCCCGCGGCCTGTGGACCCGCCCGCCCGCCCGCACGCGCACGCCGCTGGCGTGGGGCCGGTTGCCCTCGATCTCAATCGCCTCCACCAGCGCCCCGCCCACGATCCGCAGGTTGGCCCGGCCCCGCGCCGGCTCCAGGTAGCCGTCGTTGGTCGAGACGCGCCGCCCGGCCACGCTGTTGATCGCATAGGGCGACACGCCCGTTCCCCACGGCGCGTTGTGGTCGTCGCACCAGCCGTAGCCGAGCGCCAGCGCCGCCTCCCGCAAGCCGCGGTCCACGCTGCCCCAGGCCTCGATGGGCGCACGATGGACCGGGATCGGCCCGGCGCTGCCGTGGTAGGGGGCGTCGCCGAAGTCCATGTCGGTTTCCAGCTTGCAGAACCAGGGCAGCATGTCCGCCCAGCCCCAGCCGGCGCAGCCCAGCGCGGCCCAGCGGTCGAGGTCGTCCGGCATGGCGCGTATGGCGATCTGGCCGTTGATGGTGCTGCTGCCGCCCATCGCGCGCCCGCGCCACAGCAGCCGCGGCGCCTGCCGCTCGGTGCGCCGGGCCATGAGCGCGGGCCAGCGGAAGGCGTCGTCGGCGATGGCCCGCATGGGGTTGGGGATCTGGATGTGCTCCGGCGTGTTTGCGGTGCGGAGGTCCTGCCCGGCCTCCAGCAACAGCACGCGGGTGCCCGGGTCCTCGCTCAGCCGGGCCGCAAGGGTGGCGCCGGCCGAGCCGCCGCCGACGATGATGCAGTCGTAGTCCGCCTCGATCATGCCTGGTCCCGCAAGAACGTTCGTTGCACCAGCCCTGCAGCCCGATGCCGGTCAGGCAGCCAGGATAGCCCAAGTCCGGCGGTGACGATGGTGCCAATGGTCCGTAGGCCCGCCGCCATCGGCGCCGCGGCGAACCGGCCCTCCCCGGCCACGGCCGGGCAGCGCGGCAATCAATCCCCGGCGCGTCCAGCATCAGGCGGCAGCCGCGCTCGGTCTCCGACGGCAGCCGGCCGGCCAGCGGTTGCGCTGGTCGGCGCGAGTGGCCGTCAGCCGCCAGAACCGCCACGCTGGCCAGGACCGGCCCGGCCACCGTCGTTCCGCCGCGCCGCGACCGGAAGAGTTCTCTGCATCCGGCCGGTTCCGTGGAGCCGCTGCACCAGGGCGCAACTCCGGCTGCCCCTTGCGCCACGCCGCCACGCGCCTGGCAGCGACGAAGGCCCTTGCAGGTCAGAGGCAGCGGCCGTCGGCGTCACTTGAAGTTCCGTTGCAGGGCATCTTCGAGGATCGCTCCGTCAATCGTCTCGCGCACCGTCGTCGCCATCTCCGCCAAGGTGAACGGCTTGTTGAGGGACCTGACCTCCCGGTCGAGGATGCCACGATGCACGACGGCGTTCGCCGTATATCCGGTGGTGTAGAGCACGGGCAGGCTTGGCCGTTGGCGCAGGGCTGCCTTGACCAAATCCGGACCGTTTGCCCCCGGCAGCTCGACGTCCGTGAAAAGCAGCGTGATGCCGGTCCGCTCGCCAAGGATGGCTAGGGCCTGCTCGGCGTCCTTTGCGCTGACCACCGAATAACCGAGCGTCTCCAAGGCATCTACCGAGAAAGCCAGCACATCCGGGTCATCCTCGACGACCAGGATGCATTCGCCCGCGTGCGCGCGAGGAGCACCCGGCTCCGGCGCAGCCGTCCCGGCAACCGGCTCGTCATTCTTGACGCGGCGCGGCAGGTAAAGCTTCACGGTCGTGCCGGCGCCGGGTTCGCTGTAGATCTTCACGTGCCCGCTTGACTGCTTGATGAAGCCAAAGACCTGCGAAAGGCCCAGCCCCGACCCTTTTCCCACGCCCTTGGTGGTGAAGAACGGCTCGAACGCCCGTGCCGCGTCCTCCGGCGTCATGCCGGTGCCGCCGTCGCTGACGGCCACCATCACGTACTGGCCGGCCGTCACCTCGTCGTGGCTGGCCGCATAGGCGGCATCCAGGAACATGTTGGCCGTCTCGACAGTGACCTTGCCGCCGCCGGGCATGGCGTCCCGCGCGTTGATGGCCAGGTTGAGCAGGGCGTTCTCCAACTGGTTCGGGTCAACCACGGCCTCCCACAGCCCCCCGGCCAGGACGGTCTCAAGCTCGACGCCGCTGCCGATGGAGTGCCGGAGCAGCTCCGACATCGAGGACACGATCTTGTTGGCGTCAACCGCTTGGGGGTCGAGGTTCTGCCGCCTTGAGAACGCCAGCAGGCGCTGCGTCAGCGCCGCCGCACGCTGGGCGCCGCCTTGCGCCACCTCCACCTTGCGCTGCGCGCGGACCACGTCCGAGGCTCCCAGCGCCTGATGGGCCAGCTCCAGGTTGCCGAGGACCACCATCAGCAGGTTGTTGAAATCGTGCGCCACCCCTCCGATCAGGTTGCCGACCGCCTCCATTTTCTGCGCCTGCCGCAACTGGCTCTCGGCCTGGCGCCGCGCCGAGATGTCGCTGTAGAGCGTGACGAAGCCGCCCTCCGGCAACGGGTTGCGCCGCAGCTCCAGCGTGCTGCCGTTCGGGCGCGTCCGCTCTATCACGCCGATGCTGCCTCCCGACCGCAGCAGGGCCATGCGGCGCTCCACCTCGGCCTCCACGTCAACGGGTCCGAACTCCCCGGCTGCGGCCTGGGCGCGCAGCACGTCGGACAGGTCCAGGCCAACCCGCAGCACCTCGCCCGGCACGCCCGCGAACTCGGGGAAGTGCGCGTTCCATTCGACCACCCGGAAGTTTTCGTCCACGACCAGTATCCCGTCGGGCATGCCTTTCAGGATCGCGTCCAGGTTGACCGCCTGGGCGCGGACCCGATCCGTCATCGCGTCTAGGTCGCCGCCGGTGTGGCGCCTGGCCTGCCTCTCCCGTATCAGCCACGCTATCAGCAACGCTGCCAGGACGAGCAGGATGGCTGCCAGCGTCTCCATTTAGTTGCCCGTTCGCCTCACGGGACGGCCAGGAGCGCCCGGGGGCCATGCGCCGGGAAGCCGGGACCAGGGCAGGACCGAAGGCCGGCCTCCGGTGCCGCAGCGGCGAGCATGGCCCGCACGGTGGCGGCCAGCGGCAGGAGCACATAGGGCTTGAGCAGGACGGCTTCACGGTTGGGCCGCATCGGCACCTTGCGCAGCGCGTCGGGCCGCCCGGTGATGTAGAGTATCGGGCGGGAGGCATGAAGCGTCCGGAAAAGCGCCCCCAAGCCGATGCCGTCCAGGAGGCCGGGCATGGTGATGTCGGTCACGAGAAGGTCGAAGCTGACAGGGCCGTCCAGCAGCAGCGCCGCCGAGTCTCCGCTGTCCGCCTCGACCACCTCATGGCCGGCGTCCGCCAGCACCTCTGCCAGCATCGTCCGGATTTCCGCTTCGTCTTCTACCAGCAGGATGCACGCCATCTTGATCTCCGGACTCTGGCAACGGAAGCTTATTACTTGCACGGAACCAGCCGCAAGCAAAGCTCGGCCTCGCTCCATCGTGCAACCGGAGCCTTGGCTGTCCGTGTGTTTATGGCGAGTTGCGCCAGCAGTGCGGATGACATTTGTCTTCTTTTGAAAAGAAAGGTAGATTGGACGGGGTATTGATGCAGTGGTGGCCATTCCGCTTCATGAACATGCAGCTTGCGGGTGCGGGGTTCGGGTCCGGCCGGTGCTGGCGCAGGGATGCGGTTTGACGCTGGCCGTGGGGCTGCTTCCCTTCCACGCCACTCAAGCGCGACGCCGCCTGCCGCCACCGCAGTCCGTGCCGCCCGGATGGCGCCCGGAGAGGCCCAGCCCAGCCCTTCGCCAGTCCCTGCAGCAAAGCCTGCATCTCCCATGCGGCAAGGCCGCGCCCGTCCCAGGTCGTGCGTTCCAGGTCGTGCGTCCCAGGTCTGCTTCCGGTGCAGGGAGCAGGATGGTGCCAACCGCCGGTGCCAGTCGCTTTGACCCTTGCGTTGGCGCACTCTCATTGCAAGCTGCGCCTGCGGCGCGGCGATCAGGGACGGCGGCGACCGCGCTTGCAACCCCAGGGCCGCCATGCTGAAGCCAGCCTGCAATGACGGAAGCGGCCAGGGCAAAGGGCCGTTACTATGATAGCAGCTTATCTTCGGGACCAGGCGCACGCAACGGGCGTGCCATGAAGGAGGAGCGCACGATGCACATCACCAAGAGGGTCCTGCTCGCAGCCACGCTGCTGTCCGCCCCGGCACGGGCGCCGGCATGGGCGCAGTCCCCGGCGCCGCCGCTCACCATCGCCGTCAGCGCGCCCGTCACCAGCATGGACCCGCACTACCACGCGCTCACGCCCAACATCGCCCTGGCCCGGCACGTCTTCAACAGCCTGACCGACACGGACGCCCACGCCAAGGTCATCCCCTCCCTGGCCGAAAGCTGGCGCCTGGTGGACGAGCGCACCTGGGAGTTCAAGCTCCGCCCCGGCGTCCGCTTCCACGACGGCACGCCCTTCACGGCGGAGGACGTGGCCTTCACCCTCGACCGCGTGCCGAAGGTGCTGAACAGCCCGTCCTCCTACAGCATCTACACCAAGTCCGTGACCGGCGTGGAGGTCGTGGACCCCCTCACCGTCCGCCTACGGACCGACGCCGTGTATCCCCTGCTGCCCAACGACCTCGCCCAGGTGATGATGCTCAGCCATACCATACACGCCGGCATGGCGACGGAGGACTTCAACAGCGGCAAGGCGGCCATCGGCACCGGCCCCTACAAGCTCGTGTCCTACCGGCCCGGCGACCGCATCGAGCTGCAACGCAACGAGGAGTACTGGGGCACGAAGCCGCTTTGGGGCCGCGTGACCACACGCATCCTGTCCAACAACGCCGCCCGCACTGCGGCGCTGCTGGCGGGCGACGTGCAGGTGATAGACAACATCCCCACGACGGACGCCGCCAAGCTGCGCGGGGACAAGCGGGTCGCGGTGTCCGAGGTGCTGGGCCTGCGGATCGTCTATCTGGCGCTGGACCACATGCGGGACGGACCCAGCCCCTACGTCACCGGCCCGGCGGGCGAGGTGCTGCCCCACAACCCGCTGCGCGACCGCCGGGTGCGCGAGGCACTGAGCGTCGCCATCAACCGCCCGGCCATCGCCGAGCGCGTGATGGAGGGCGCCGCGGTGCCGGCCGGGCAGTTCCTGCCGGCGGGCAGCTTTGGCTACGTGCCGGGCCTGGACGCGCCGCGGTGGGACACGGCGCGGGCGAAGGCGCTGCTGGCCGAGGCCGGCTATCCCAACGGCCTGCGCATGACCCTGCACGGCCCCAACGACCGCTACGTCAACGACGCCGCGATCATACAGGCCATCGGCCAGATGTGGACGCGCGCCGGGGTGCAGACGGCGGTGGAGCCGATGCCCTGGACCACCTTCGTCGGACGCGCCGGCAAGCAGGAGCTGTCGGCCTACCTGGTGGGATGGGGAAGCGCCAGCGGGGAGGGCACCAATCCGCTCCGCAGCCTGGTCGCGACCGTGACCCCCGCCCGCGGCTACGGCGTCGCCAACCGCGGGCGCTACAGCAACCCGGCGGTGGACGCCCTGCTGACCCAGGCCCTCGCCACCGCGGACGATGCGGCGCGCGAGCCGCTGGTGCAGGAGGCGACCCGGCAGGCGATGGCGGACGTCGCCATCATCCCGCTGCACATCCAGAAGAACGTCTGGGGCACGCAGGCCAGCCTTCAGTACCTCCCGCGCGTGGACGAGGAGACGCGGGCGATGGACGTGCTGCCCCGGCCGGACACGTTCAAGCCGGGCGGCTAGGTGCTCACCTGGCTGCTCCGCCGCCTGTTCCAGGCGCTGCTGGTCGTACTGGCGATGACGGTCATCGTGTTCATCGGCGTGAACGTCATCGGCAACCCCGTGGACATCATGATCTCGCCGGAGGCCGACGCCGCGGAGCGGGTGCGCGCCATCGCCGCGCTCGGCTTGGACAAGCCGCTGTGGCAGCAGTACCTGGCCTTCCTGGGCGGGCTGCTCCGCGGAGACCTGGGCCGGTCCTTCGTGTTCAACGAGCCGGCGCTGAAGGTCATCATGCAGCGCCTGCCCGCGACGCTGGAGCTGGCGGTGGCGGCGGTGCTGATCTCGGTCGTGGCGGGCTTGCCGGCGGGGCTGTATGCCGGGCTGCGGCCCGATGCCTTCGGCGCGCGGGCGCTGATGGCCGGCAGCATCCTGGGGTTCAGCCTGCCGTCGTTCTGGGTGGGGCTGATGCTGATCCTGGTGTTCGCGGTGCAGTTGGGCTGGCTGCCCAGCACCGGGCGGGGAGCGACGGCCGGCGGCTGGTCGTTCCTGACCGGGGACGGGCTGCTGCACCTGCTGCTGCCGGCGCTGAACCTCGCCCTGTTCAACGTGAGCCTCATCATGCGCCTGGTGCGCGCGGGCGTGCGGGAGGCGCTGCCGTCGGACTACGTGCGGTTCGCCCGCGCCAAGGGCCTGCGCCCGTCGCGCGTCATCGGCGTGCATGTGATGAAGAACATCCTGATCCCCGTGGTGACGGTGGTGGGGCTGGAGCTTGGCACCACCATCGCCTTCTCGGTCGTCACCGAGAGCATCTTCGCTTGGCCCGGCGTCGGTAAGCTCATCATTGACAGCATCAACCTGCTCGACCGGCCGGTGATCGTCGCCTACCTGATGATGATCGTCCTGCTGTTCGTCGGCATCAACCTGGTGGTGGACCTGCTCTACACCGCGCTCGACCCGCGCGTGCGGCTGGACGAGCAGGGATGAGCGGCGCTGCGCTCCCGGTGCGGGAGGAGACGCCGTTCCGCCGCTTCGTGGCCGAGTTCGCGTCGTCGCGGATGGCGGTGCTGGGCCTCATGGGCATCGTGCTGATCGGCGCCGCGGCGGTGCTGGCGCCGCTGGTCTCGCCGCAGAACCCCTACGACCTGGCGCAGCTCGACATCATGGACGGGCGGCTGCCGCCGGGGTCGGTGGGCGGGGACGGGCTGCGGTTCCTGCTCGGCACGGACGACCAGGGACGGGACATGCTGTCCGGCATCCTGTACGGCTTGCGGATTTCGCTGCTGGTGGGCGCGGGATCGGCGTTCCTGGCGGGCATCCTCGGCTCCACGCTGGGGCTTGTCGCGGCCTACGTCGGCGGGCGGGTCGAGACGCTCATCATGCGGCTGGTGGACCTGCAGCTCAGCTTCCCGTCCATCCTGGTGGCGCTGATGATCCTGGCCTTCCTCGGCAAGGGCGTCGGCAACGTCATGCTGGCGCTCATCACCGTGGAATGGGCCTACTACGCCCGCACCGCCCGCGCCTCGGCCCTGGCGGAGCGGCGGCGGGAGTATATCGAGGCGGCGGAGTGCCTGGCGCTGTCCCGCGCGCGCATCGTGTTCCGCCATCTGCTGCCCAACTGCCTACCGCCGCTGATCGTGGTCGGCACGTTCCAGATGGCGCGCGCCATCGCGCTGGAGGCGACGCTGAGCTTCCTTGGTTTGGGCGTGCCGGTGACGGAGCCTTCGCTCGGGCTGCTGATCGCCAACGGCTATCAGTACATGCTGTCGGGCAAGTACTGGATCAGCTTCTACCCCGGGATCGCACTGCTGCTGACCATCATGTGCGTCAACCTGGTCGGCGATCAGTTGCGCGACGTGCTGAACCCCAAGCTGCGGCGGTGAGGGTGTCCGAGCCATTGCGTGTTCTTGCGGCCCACTCCCCATCTGCACGTAGGGCGGGACGAAGCGCCTCCCGCCGGCACTCGATGGCCAGGTATGGCGGGTGGCGCTGCACTTATCCGCCCTGCGTCGCCGGGTGCGGGCGGAACGCATGACGGACGCCACCCTCGACGTGCGTGGCCTGTCCACGCACTTCACCTCCCGCGCGGGCGTGGTGCGCGCGGTGGACGACGTGTCGTTCACCGTGGGGCGCGGCGAAGTGATGGGGCTGGTGGGAGAGAGCGGGTCCGGCAAGTCGGTGACGGGCTTCTCGATCCTGGGGCTGGTGGACGCGCCGGGCCGGGTAGTGGCCGGGCAGGTGCTCTACGAAGGCCAGGACATCGCGCGCCTGCGGGACGCCGAAATGCGCCGCCTGCGTGGGCGGCACATCGCCATGGTGTTCCAGGACCCCATGATGACGCTGAACCCCGTCCTGCGGATAGACACCCAGATGATCGAGGCGGTGCAGGCGCACGAGGACGTGCCGCGCGCGGACGCACGGGCACGGGCGCGGGACGCGTTGGGCCTGGTCGGCATTTCCAGCCCGGAGGAGCGGCTGCGCGCCTACCCGCACCAGTTCAGCGGCGGCATGAGGCAGCGCGTCGCCATCGCCATAGCGCTGCTGCACCGCCCGTCGCTGATCGTGGCGGACGAGCCGACGACGGCGCTGGACGTGACGATCCAGGCTCAAATCCTGTCTGAGATGCAGGACCTGTGCGCGCGGTTCGGCACGGCGCTGGTGTGGATCACGCACGACCTTTCGGTGGTCGCGGGCCTGGCGGACCATATCGCGGTGATGTACGCCGGGCGCATCGTCGAGAAGGGCAGTGTGGCGGAGGTGCTGGACCGGCCGATGCACCCCTACACCAGCGGGCTGATCGGCTCGGTGCCCAGCCGCACCCGGCGGGGCGAGCGGCTGCGCGGCATCCCCGGCATGACGCCCAGCGTGCTGAACCTGCCGGCCGGCTGCGCCTTCCGCAGCCGCTGCGCGCGTGCGGACGCCCGGTGCGAAACGGACCCGCCGGAGTTCGCCGCGGGCGCCGGGCACGCGCACCGCTGCTTCCATCCGCTGGCGACGGTGCCGGCGTGACGGACGTGCCCATGACAGATGCGCTTTCGACAGACGCGCTCCTAACAGATGCCCCGGTCATCGAGCTGCGCGGCGTGTCCAAGCGGTTCGAGAGGAAATCGGACGGCGCGGCCCGGCTGGTGCGGCGCCTGCGCGGCGGGCCGCCGGCCCCGGTGGTGCGCGCCGTGGACGGCGTGGACCTGCAGGTGCGCCGGGGCGAGGTGCTGGGCCTGGTGGGCGAGAGCGGCTGCGGCAAGAGCACGCTGGGCCGCATGGTGGCTGGCATCGCGCCGCCGTCTGACGGCGTGGTGCTGTATCACGGGCGGGACCGCGCGGCGTTGGACCCGGCTGCCGCCAAGCAGGCCCGGCTGCGCGTGCAGATGATCTTCCAGGACCCCTATTCCAGCCTTAACCCACGGATGCGCGTGGGCGACATCGTGGGCGAGGCGCCGCGCGTGCATGGCTTGGTGAAGGGGCCGGGGGAGGAGTACCTGGACGCGCAGTTGCGCCGGGCCGGCCTCGACCCCGCCTACAAGCGCCGCTATCCGCACCAATTCAGCGGCGGCCAGCGCCAGCGCATCGGCATCGCACGCGCGCTCGCGGTGCAGCCGGAGTTCCTGGTCTGCGACGAGGCCGTGGCGGCGCTGGACGTGTCCATCCAGGCACAAATACTCAACTTGTTCATGGACCTGCGGCGCGACCTGGACCTGACGTACCTGTTCATCAGCCACGACCTCGGCGTGGTGGAGCACCTGTCGGACCGCGTCGCCATCATGTACCTGGGCCGCATCGTGGAGCAGGCCGGGGCGGAGGAGGTGTTCGCCCGGCCCAACCACCCCTACACGCAAGCCCTGCTCGCGGAAGTGCCGCGGCTCGACGCCCGTGCCCGGCGTTTCACGGCCATCAGGGGCGAAATCCCCAGTCCGCTCAACCCGCCGGCAGGCTGCCATTTCCATCCGCGCTGCCCGCACGCCTTCGCCCGGTGCAGCGCGGAAGTGCCGGCGCTGCGCGAGGTCGCGCCGGGGCACAGCAGCGCGTGCCACCTGAACGACGCATAGGATCGGCGCGCGCACACCGGCCGCTGCAACAGGAACGGCTTTCAGCGTCAGCCTGCGGGCCTGCCGCGCCGCTCTCATGCGGTCCCTGGGGATGGGCCTGGAACGGGCGCCGGCAGGGTGGGCGTCCATGGGTCCGGCTCTCCTGCCGCGAACACGCCATCGGCGCAGCGGCGGGGCGAGTTCCGCGGATGCACCCGGCGTTCATCGAATCCTGAAAAACTCCCTTGCGCCGTCATCGGCAAACCGGGCAGGTTCAGGCAGCAGGACGGGGCGGACCATGGACACGTTCGACGTCGTCGTCATCGGTGCTGGGATCGCAGGCGCCGCAGCAGCCTATGAGATGGCCGCGGACCGGTCCGTGCTGCTGCTGGAGCAGGAGGCGCACCCGGGCCACCACACCACCGGGCGCTCCGCGGCGCTGTTCTCGGAGACCTACGGCAACGCCGCCATCCGGGCGCTGACCGCCGGCAGCCGCCGCTTCTACATGCAGCCGCCCGCAGGCTTCGCCACTCCGCTGCTGTCGCCGCGCGGGGTCGTCATGGTCGCGCGGCCCGACCAGGCCGCCCGGCTCCAGGCATGGGTGGAGTCGGTCGGGCCGGCCGCCTCCGCCATGACGGCCGCCGAGGTGCTGGCGCGGGTCCCGGTGCTGCGCCGGGATTACGTCGGCGCCGGGGCGCTCGAACCCGGCGCGATGGACATTGACGTTCACGCCCTGCACGACGGCTATCTCCGCGGCGCCAAGGCGCGCGGCGCCGCCATCGTCACCAACGCCAGGCTCGACGGCCTGACCCGGAGCGAGGCGGGCTGGACGGTCCGCGGCGGCGCGGATACCTGGGCGGCGGAGGCGGTGGTGAACGCCGCCGGGGCCTGGGCGGACCAGGTGGCGGCCCTGGCCGGGGCGGCGCCGTGCGGCTTGCAGCCGATGCGGCGGACGGCCCTCACGGTGGACCTGCCGGACGGCGTGGACGCCGCGGGCTGGCCCGTCGTGATCGACGCCGACGAAGGGTTCTACTTCAAGCCGGAGGGCGGGCGCCTGCTGCTGTCGCCTGCGGACGAGACGCCGATGCCGCCCTGCGACGTGCAGCCGGACGAGCTGGACATCGCCATCTGCGTGGACCGGGTGCAGCGCGCCGCCGACCTGCCGGTGCGCCGCGTCGTGCGCGCCTGGGCGGGCCTGCGGAGCTTCGTCGCCGACCGCACGCCGGTGGTAGGCCTCGACCCCGGTGTGCCCGGCTTCTTCTGGCTGGCCGGGCAAGGGGGCTACGGCATCCAGACGGCGCCGGCGATGGGCCGGCTGGCCGCGGCCCTGCTGGCCCGGCGCGGCGTGCCGGCGGACCTGGCGGACTGGGGCGTGGACGCCGCCGCGCTGGCGCCGGGGCGCCCCGGTGCGGTTGCGGGTGCGATCATGGGCGCGCGTCCGTTGCAGGAGCAGGCGGCATGAGGATCTTCATGGCGACCCTGGCGACCGAGACCAACACCTTCTCGCCCATCCCCACGGGCATGGCCGCGTTCACCACCGGGCGGGAGTGGTATCGCCACGACGCCAGCCGCCAGCCCGCGACCATCGCCAACATTCCCCTAATCGCCTGGCGACGGCTCGGCGAGGCCGATGGCCATGAGGTCGTAGAAAGCCTCTGCACCTTCGCCCAGCCGGCCGGGACCACGCTGCGGCACGTCTATGAGCACCTGCGCGACACGGTGCTGGACGACCTGCAGGCCGCCATGCCGGTGGACGTGGTGCTGCTGTTCATGCACGGGGCGATGGTCGCGCACGGCTACGACGACTGCGAGGGCGACACGCTGGCGCGGGTGCGCGCGGTCGTCGGCCCGGCCGCCAAGGTCGGCATCGAGCTGGATCTGCACTGCCACCTGACGGAGCTGATGCGTACCAGCGCCGACGCCATCGTGACCTTCAAGGAGTATCCCCACACCGACATCGGCGACCGGGCGCCAGAGCTGTATCGCATCTGCCTGGACGCGGCGGCGGGCCGGGTCCGGCCGGTGATGGCGCTGTACGACTGCCGCATGGTCGCCACCTTCCGTCCGACGATCCCCCCGGTGCGGGGGTTCGTGGACCGCATGACGGCGATGGAGGGGCGGGACGGCATCCTGTCGGTCTCGTTCGGGCACGGCTTCCCCTGGGCGGACGTGGCCGATGTCGGCGCCAAGGTGCTGGTCGTCGCCGATGGCGACCCGGCCCTGGCCGAGGCCGCCGCCCGCCGGCTCGGCCGGGAGCTGTGGGACATGCGGGACGCGGCGGCGGCCCGGCTGGTGGGCATGGATGCCGGGCTGGACCAGGTGCCGGGCGCAGTAACGGCAGACGGCGGCGGGCCGGTGGTGCTGGCCGACGCCTCCGACAACGCCGGCGGCGGCGCCCCGTCCGACAGCACGTTCCTGCTGCGCCGCGTGCTGGAGCGCGGCATGTCCGGCATGGTGATTGGCTGCTTCTGGGACCCGCAGGCGGTGGCGTTCTGCATCGAGGCCGGGGAGGGGGAGACCCTGCCCTTGCGGGTCGGCGGCAAGTGCGGGCCGGCGTCCGGCGACCCCGTTGACCTCGTGGCGACGATACGCAAGGTCCTGCCGGAGCATTCCCAGGCCGGCCTCAGCGGCGGGCGCTCAAGCCTGGGCGCGTCGGCCTGGGTGTCCGTCGGCGGCGTGGACCTGGTGCTGGTCAGCAAGCGCCAGCAGACCTTCGCGCCGGATGCGTTCACCGGGCTGGGCCTGGCCCTGCACGACAAGGCGGGGATCGTGGTGAAGTCGTCGCAGCACTTCCAGGCGGCCTTCGCGCCCATCGCGCGGGCGGTCCACTACGTCTCCAGCCCCGGGGCGCTGAGCTTCGACTACGCGGACCTGCCCTACACCAAGCGCACGGTCCCGTTCTGGCCGCGTGCCAGCGATCCGTTCGCGGAGCAAGGGGAATGACGATGCGGCCGATCCCGCGCCGCACCGCGCTGGCCGCCATTGCCGGCGCGGCGCTGGCGCAGCCCGCGCTGGCCCAGGGGGCCGCCAGCACGCTGCGGTTCATCCCGTCCGGCGCGCTGTCCGCGCTGGACCCCATCTGGACCACCGCCTACGTCGTCCGCAACCACGGCTACATGGTGTTCGACACCCTGTATGCGACCGACAGCCGTTTCCAGGTGCGTCCGCAGATGGCGGAGGGGCACGAGGTCGCCGATGACGGCCTCACCTGGACCATCCGGCTGCGCGAGGGCCTGCGCTTCCACGACGGCACGCCGGTGCTGGCCCGGGACTGCGTGGCCAGCATCCGGCGCTGGGCGGCGCGGGACGGGTTCGGCCAGTCGCTCATGGCGCAGACGGACGAGCTGGCGGCGCTCGACGACCGCCGGCTGCGCTTCCGGCTCAAGGCGCCGTTCCCGCTGCTGGCGGAGGCGCTGGGCAAGCCGTCCAGCCCGGTGCCGTTCATGATGCCCGAGCGCCTGGCAGCGACCGATCCCACGCAGCAGATCAAGGAGGCCACCGGCTCCGGCCCGTTCCGCTTCCTGGCCGATGAGTTCCGGCCCGGCACCAGCGCAGCCTGGGAGCGCTTCGACGGCTACCTGCCCCGCGACGAGCCGCCGGACGGCATGGCCGGCGGCAAGGCCGTGCGGGTCAGCCGGGTGGAGTGGCGGTCCATCCCCGACCCCGGCACGGCGATGGCGGCGATGCGGGCCGGGGAGATGGACTGGCTGGAGGCGCCGTCGCCCGACCTGCTGCCCCTGGTTGCCGGACGCGCGGATCTCACCGTGTCCACGCTGGACAAGAACGGGACCTACGTGTTCCTGCGCTTCAACTCGCTGCATCCGCCGTTCGACGACGTGGCGGTGCGCCGGGCCGTGCTCCATGCGGTGCGGCAGGACGACTACATGCAGGCGATGGTCGGCCCCGGCCGCTACCGCGAGTGCAAGGCGTTCTTCCCCTGCGGCACGCCGCTGTCCACCGGCGCCGGGTCGGAGGCGATGGACGAACGGCTGGACGCGGCGCGCGCCATGCTGAAGGCGAGCGGCTACGACGGGCGCAAAGTCGTCGTCATCTCGCCCAGCGACCAGCCGATGCTGCCGGCGCTCGGCGACGTGACCGCCGACCTGCTGAAGAGGCTCGGCATGGCGGTCGAGCTGGTGGTGACGGACTGGGGCACCGTGCTGTCCCGGCGGGCCTCGCAGAAGCCGCCGTCCGAGGGCGGCTGGAACGTCTTCCACACCACCGCGGTGTCGTCGGAGTTCGTCAGCCCGGCGTCGCACCTGGCGTTGCGCGGCAACGGGCGCGCGGCCTGGCCGGGCTGGCCCACCGACCCGGAGATGGAGGAGCTGCGGACCCGGTGGTTCGCAGCGCCCGACCCGGCGGCGCAGCGCGTCATCGCCGCTGGGATGGAGCGGCGGGCGTTCGACCAGGTGCCCTACGTGCCGCTCGGCCAAATCCAGCAGCCGACGCTGTTCCGCACTGCGGTGCGGGACATCGTGCCGGCCAGCGCGCCGTTCTTCTGGGGCCTGCACAAGGACTGAACTCGACTTTGGCCATCATGCGGCGTGGCAGAGCGCGCAGGCTGTGCCGTCCCGCGTCCCAGCGCGCCCGGCGCCGCGCATCAGGTGCTCCTCGTGGCGGTCGCGGGCCGTCCGTTCACGCAAACCGCCGACGCGTTCATCAAGCTTGCCCGCGCCGGCGAGTAGAAGCCCGGCAACAGCCCTTGAGCGAGCCGGCAGCGCCAAGCGTGCTGGCATCGCCCGGACCCGTCCGGTCCGACAAAGTCTGCCTTGGAGGTGCCGGACAGTGATGCACCATGGAACGGGGAAGATGGCATGGGCCGGGAACACGAAGGTACGGGCGGAAGCCGAGCGGTTCAGGCAAGTGCCGGGGTTGCGGGGCTGGGTGGTGCGATGGCTGGTTCGGTAGATGTTTGGCACGCACCATGCACAGCTCGGCGCCCAGTTATCATGGCCCGCTGCGGTTGTGTAGAAGAATTATGCCCCCCTCCAATAGATCGAGTTGTGTTTCCATCATGGACAACACTGATTTCTGCCTCAACAATGGTGTCGTTCCCAAAAATCATGCCAGAATAAATCTCTGTTCCTACGACGGCTAAACTCTCACGCTCATCTTCCGTCAGGTCCCGCTCCACTTCTGCCTTCAACGTGATGCGCTTTGCAAGCTCATCAAATGAGAACGAGTACTTGCGCAAAGCGGCGGGTGCCTGGCCCTGCAAGGCACGGCGGACACATGCCGCTATCCAATCCTGTAAGTTAAAGGAGCGTGCGAAGCCATACTAAGCAGGCTTCCTTGGCTCCACGCACGGGAGGTAATATCGGGCCATTGTTGACGTAAGCTGGGTGTTTGTCATGGCGGGTCGGTCTCCTTTGGTTGCGACGGCTGAGCAGGAAGCTGAGTTGCG
>JAABUM010002329.1_pt1 | contig 25720 bp, 21 predicted proteins | sample 5559161 | NCBI WGS metagenome assembly JAABUM01 (sample SAMN10711868, study PRJNA513369) | rock metagenome | isolation source: Antarctica rocks | place: Antarctica: Victoria Land, Siegfried Peak nord
GCGACGGCGTAGCGTCGGCCGGATGAACGTGGGTGTCGAGGAACTTCCCGCGCCCGACCTTGCCACCATGCGGGTTGCCTACAGCACGGAGACGGTGCACGTGCCCGAACTTGACGAGAGCAACGTCGCCGCCACATGGCACGAGCAACTGGTGCTGTGGTTGAGCGATGCCACGCAGGCCGAGTTGACCGAGCCCAATGCCATGGTGCTGGCGACCACGGACCCGGAGGGACGACCGGCCAGCCGCACGGTGCTGTGCAAGGGCCTCGATGAGCGCGGCATCGTCTTCTACTCCAACCGCACCTCCGCCAAGTCGCACGATCTCCAGCAAACCCCTTATGCGAGTGCGACCTTCCCAATGTTGCCGTTGCAGCGGCAGGTGCATGTGCGGGGCGCGACGGAATACGTCTCCGAGCAGCAGACGGCCGACTACTGGGCGACGCGGCCCCGCGGTTCACAGCTGGGGGCATGGGCCTCGGCGCAGTCAGCCGTCATCGCCTCCCGGGAGGCACTCGCCGACGCGATGGAGCAGGTGACCCGCCGCTTCTCCGACGCCGAGCAGATCCCGGTGCCACCGCACTGGGGCGGCACGCGGATCGTGGCCGAGTCGGTGGAGTTCTGGCAGGGCCGCGCCGATCGGATGCACGACCGGCTGCGCTTTCGGCACGTGCGCGCCAGTGGCGACTGGGTGCTGGAACGCCTGCAGCCCTGATCTTTGCTCAGGTACGGATGATGCGCTGCTCGATGGCCTTCGTCACCGCACCGGCGCGGGCACGTGGACTATGTCCGCCGCGTCCTGCGCACCGGGACCGCCGTGAATCACCTTTGCGAGACCGTGGTGACGTCGGCGGCTGCCGGCGAGGTGCCCAGTCCGGCTGCCGCGGCAGCGGCCACGAGCACCACTCCGAGCAGCCGCAGCCGACGGGTGTTACGAATATTTCGGTGTGCAGTCATCCGATCCCCCTGAGCGCCCCGGCAAATGGGGAGAATCACGCACTACCGGACAACCGATTGACAATAGTGTCAGTTTACCTGGTGCGGCGTCGACACGGGACGGGTTGATCTCCACCACTGCCGAAAGGGCCGCCCTCCAGCTAGGTTGAGTCCGTCGTTGAAGTGCACTGAGTGCTCGCACCCGTCTGAGAGGTAGGCTCCTGTGTCCGATGAAAAGCCTGACGCAACGGACGGGAAAGCCACGCTGAGCTACCCCGGCGGCGAGTACCAGATGAACGTCACCACAGCCACCGAAGGCAATGACGGCATAGCCCTGGGCAAGTTGCTCGCGGAGACCGGTCACACGACCTATGACTCCGGCTTCGTGAACACGGCGGCCTGCTCCTCGGCCATCACCTACATCGACGGTGCGGCCGGCATCCTGCGCTACCGGGGCTATCCCATCGACCAGCTCGCGGAGAAGTCGAACTTTGCCGAGGTGAGCCACCTGCTCATCCACGGTGAGCTGCCCACCGCCAACGAGCTGGAAGACTTCACCGAGAAGATCCAGCGGCACACCCTGCTGCACGAGGACCTCAAGCGCTTCTTCGACGGGTTTCCCCGCGACGCCCACCCGATGCCGGTGCTCTCCAGCGCCGTATCCGCGTTGAGCACCTTCTACCAGGACTCGCTGGACCCCTTCGACTCCGAGCAGGTCGAGCTGTCCACCGCCCGCCTGCTGGCCAAGCTGCCGACCATCGCCGCGTATGCGTACAAGAAGTCGGTGGGGCAGCCGTTCCTCTACCCGGACAACTCGCTGTCGCTGACGGAGAACTTCCTGCGGATGACCTTCGGATTCCCCGCCGAGCCCTACGAGGTGGACCCGGACCTCGTCAAGACCCTGGACATGCTGCTCATCCTGCATGCCGACCACGAGCAGAATTGCTCGACGTCGACCGTCCGGATGGTCGGCTCCTCCCAGGCCAACCTGTTCGCCTCGATCTCCGCCGGCATCAACGCCCTGTTCGGCCCCTTGCACGGCGGTGCCAATGCCGCGGTGCTGGACATGCTGGAGCGGATCAAGCGGGAGGGTGGCGACGTCAGCGACTTCGTCAAGCGGGTGAAGAACAAGGAACCCGGCGTCAAGCTCATGGGTTTCGGGCACCGGGTGTACAAGAACTACGACCCGCGCGCCGCGATCGTGAGCAAGGCAGCCGACGAGGTGCTGCGCAAGCTGGGCGGCGACGACGAGCTGCTGAACATCGCCAAGGCGCTGGAGGAGGCGGCGCTCACCGATGACTACTTCACCGAGCGCAAGCTGTACCCGAACGTGGACTTCTACACCGGGTTGATCTACCGGACGATGGGATTTCCGACCCGGATGTTCACCGTGCTGTTCGCGCTGGGCCGGCTGCCGGGATGGATCGCGCACTGGCGGGAGATGATCGAAGACCCGGAGACGAAGATCGGCCGCCCCCGCCAGATCTACACCGGCGCGACCGAGCGAGACTACGTCGCGTTGTCCGACCGCTAGTTGGGCGTATTGCAAGTACCACCAACTAGCCGCAGAGGGTCTGTAACCGCTACCAACCAAGGAGTGCACCGTTGACCAAGCCTGAAATCGACTTCCCGGGCGGCGACGCCCCCACCGAGCTGCAGATCACCGACCTGGTGGTCGGCGAGGGCGCCGAGGCCGTGCCTGGCGCCAAGGTGGAGGTGCACTACCTCGGGGTCGAGTTCGACTCCGGTGAGGAGTTCGACTCGTCCTGGAACCGCGGCGAGTCCATCAACTTCCCGCTGCAGGGGCTCATTCAGGGCTGGCAGGAGGGCATCCCCGGCATGAAGGTCGGCGGTCGCCGGCAGCTCGTCATCCCGCCGCACCTGGCCTACGGACCGGCCGGCGGGGGACACCGTCTGTCCGGCAAGACACTCATCTTCGTGATCGACCTGCTCGGCGTCGGCTAGACCCCGCCCAGCTGCCTGAGCTCAGACCACGATGACGACGTCCAGCTGACGCGGTCCGTGCACACCTTCCACCCGTTGCAGCTCGATGTCACTGGTGGCGCTGGGCCCACTGATGAACGTCAACGGACGCGTCGAATCAAGCCGCGCAAGAGCTTCGGGCACGCTCGCCACCACCTGCGCTGCCCGCACGACGCAGACGTGGTGATCGGGCACGAGCGTGCAGGCCCGGCGGCCCTGGGCGACCCCACCGTCCAGCACGAGCGTGCCGGTCGCTGCGATGGCCATGGCGCAGCCGGTGAGCACGGCGTCGAACTCGTCCAGTTGGGCAGCCGTCAGTCCGGTGTCCACGACGGCGCTCGGACAGGCATCGACCCACCCGACGGGCAGGTCGGCCGGAACCACCACGGCACGGTGCGCCCCGAGCAGTTCGGCGAGCAGCCGCGGCAGCTGGTCGATGTCGGTCTGATATACGCGCGCGCGATAGTCGCTGACGCGCTCGGCCAGCAGCGCCACGGCCTCCGAGGAGCCCGGTGCTTGCGCACCGTGGTGTTCGTAGTCCCTCGGGACCGGCACGGGTCCGCTGCCGTCCAAGGCGGCGCGGATCCGCTGCAGCACCTCCTCGCGCGGGGTCACCCTTCCCCCTGATTCCGCTGGGCCCACCATTGCCGAAAGGTCTGCTTCGGTGGCGTGGGCAGGTCGCGGCTGGCGGTCCACAACGACCCCGGCCAGGGCAGCGCGCTGATCCGCCCCGAGTGGCCCGCCACGCGGCCGACGCCCATGGCCTTCTCGGCAGCGGCGAAGCGACCCGGGGAGCCCATCGCCCACCCCGCAGCCTTCATCGCCAGGTCCTGGCCGCTGGGCGCACCCCCGCGCTCGGCGTCGACCACCTTCGCGCGCACGTGTACCAGCAACTCGGGAATGTTGATCCGCACCGGACACGCGTCGAAACAGGCACCACACAGCGAGGAGGCATACGGCAGTGAAGCGTTTGGATCGCCGTGCCCGGACGTACCGGTGAGCTGCGGGCTGAGCACCGCGCCGATCGGGCCCGGGTACACCGAGCCGTAGGCGTGCCCGCCGGTGCGTTCGTACACCGGGCACACATTGAGACAGGCGGAGCACCGGATGCAGTGCAGCGCAGTCCGCCCTACCTCATCGGAGAGCACCGCGGTACGTCCGTTGTCGATCAGCACCAGGTGGAACTCCTGCGGACCGTCTCCGGGATGCACCCCCGTCCACATCGAGGTGTACGGGTTCATCCGTTCGGCGGTGGACGAGCGGGGCAGCAGCTGCAGGAACACCTCCAGATCGCGCCAGGTGGGAACCAGCTTTTCGATGCCCAGCACGGTGATCAGGGTTTCCGGCAGGGTGAGGCACATCCGGCCGTTGCCTTCGGACTCCACCACGGCCAGCGTCCCGGTCTCGGCGACGGCGAAGTTGGCGCCACTGACCGCGACCTGGGCGGAGAGGAACTGGCGGCGCAGGAACTGCCTGGCGGCCATGGCCAGGCGGTGCGGGTCGTCGGTGAGCTGGGGATCCACCCCGGGCATGGCGCGGAGGAAGATCTCCCGGATCTCGGCGCGGTTGCGGTGGATGGCGGGCACCAGGATATGGCTGGGGGTGTCTTCGCCGAGCTGGACGATGAGTTCGGCGAGGTCGGTCTCCAACGCGGCGATGCCCGCGTCGGCGAGCGCCTCGTTCAGGCCGATCTCCTGGGTGGCCATCGACTTCACCTTCACCACCTGCTCGGCGCCGGTGCTGCGGACGAGGTCGATGACGATCGAGTTCGCCTCGGCGGCATCACGGGCCCAGTGCACCACTCCGCCCCGGGCCTGCACCTGCTGCTCCAGCTGCACCAGGAGCTCGGGCAGCCGGGCCATCGTCTGCGCCTTGATGGCGCTGCCGGCAAGGCGGAGTTGTTCCCAGTCCGGGACCTCGGCCACGGCGGCTTCCCGCTTGGCTCGGATCGTGGCGGTCGCGTTGGCCAGGTTGCGGCGCAGCTGGGTGTTGGCCAGCTCGTGCCTGGCGGCATCGGGAAAGCTCTCGGTGCCGCGGAGGTGGCCGACCCCTGCGGGGGCGTACACCGGCGTTCCCAGCTCCGTCTTCATCGCCGGTCCATCGTGGATGCCAGAATCTCGGCGAGGTGCACGGTGCGCACGCCCGTGCTCAGTCGGCTCAGGCCACCGCCGATGTGCATCAGGCAGGAGGAGTCACCGGCGGTACAGACCTCTGCCTTGGTGGCCAGGACATTGCTCATCTTGTCGGCGAGCATTGCGGTGGAGGTCTCGGCGTTCTTGATGGCGAAGGTGCCGCCGAACCCGCAGCAGACCTCGGCGTCGGGCAGCTCGACCAGGTCGATGCCGCGCACCTCGCGCAGCAGTTGCAGCGGCTTGTCGCCCACCCGAAGCATCCGCAGGGAATGGCAGGTCGGGTGGTAGGTCACGCGGTGCGGGTAGTGCGCGCCCACGTCGGTGATGTGCAGGACGTCGACCAGCAGCTCGGAGAGTTCGTAGGTCTTGGCGGCGATCTTCGCCGTGCGTTCGGCGAGCAGTTGGTCGCCGGCCCGCCGGGCCGCCATCGTGTGCTGGTGGCGCACCGAGCCGACGCACGAGCCGGAGGGCGCGACGACAACCTGGTACTGCTCGAACACCTCGGCGTGGTGGCGGACCAGCGGCAGGGCCTCGTCGAGGTAGCCGGTATTGATGTGCATCTGCCCGCAACAGGTCTGCGCGGCGGGGAAGTGCACCTCGTGGCCGAGCCGCTCCAGCAGCAGCACCGTGGATTTGGCCGCTTCGGGGAACAGTGCGTCGGCCAGGCAGGTCGCGAACAATGCAATCCGCATGGGCGCCTCCGGAGGTGAGATGCTCACCATAAGCCGCTAGCTGCTGCGGATCACCAGGATCGCCCGGACGCCGCCCAAGGGGCTTACCGCCAGTCGCGCGGAACCGCCGTGCAGCGCGGCCTGCTGGGCCACGAGCGCCAGCCCGAGTCCCGACCCCGCGCCCACCGCATTACTGCCCCGGGTGAAGCGGCCGAACACGTGCACGCATTCGTCGGCGGGGATCCCCGTACCGTCGTCGTCCACCGTCAACTCCACCGTGTCCTCGCGCCTCGCGGCCGCCAGCTCCACCCGCAAGGCACGCCCATGCCGAACGGCGTTGCGCACCAGGTTCTCCACCGCCAAGCGCAGTCCCGCCTCCCACCCGATGACGATGACCGGCGGACCCTCGCGCACGCTGACCGAGACGCCGGTGGCTGTGCGCATCGCCTCCTCGGCCACCCGGTGCAGTAGCTCGGTGACATCCAGTTCGGTGCGCGCCGCCGGGTCGGCGAGGTCACCGGAGGCCAACTGCCCCAAGGCGGTGAGGGTGTCCTGCACCCGGGACTGGGCGCGCAGCAGGTCGGCGATCACCTCGCTGCGCTCCTGCTCGCTCAACGCGTTGGTCATGGCGAGCACCTCCAGATCGGTGCGCATGGCGGTGAGCGGCGTGCGGAGCTCGTGCCGCGCGGCGGCAGCGAAGTCCTGGGCGGTCTGTAGCGCCGCGGCGGTGTGCTGCCGCGACTCGTGCAGGCGGCGCAGCATGTCATTGATCTCCCCGGCCAGCTCCTCGGTCTCCGCCGCACCCTCGGCATGCACGGCGGCCGGTCCCTCCCCGACCTCGCGGGCCTGCGCGGTGAGCCGACGCAGGGGCCGCACCGCACGCCCGGCGAACTGCCAGCCCAGTACCGCGGCGAGGGCGATGGCCATGGCGCTGACTCCGGCGATCTCCCAGCGCAGCCGGTTCACCGCGGCCCGGGTGCCGGCCACGGGCGCACCCACCGAGATCAAGAGATTCGGCCGCTCCGGCGGCTGCACGGTGAGCACCCGGTAGGTCCGCCCGCCGATCCTCGTCGTCGTGGTACCGGGGTTCAGGGCCGGCAGCGGCGAACCATCCGTGGTGAGCACCCTGCCCCCGCGGCGGATGGTGACGAGGTAAGTGCCGGGTGCGTCCGTCGTGGTGGGGGAGACGACCTCGGCCACGGCGCTCAACCGCCGGTCGAGCTGCTGGTATTCGTTGCGGGAAAGCACCGCCCAGGCCAGCGCGGCGAGCAGCAGGACCACCACGGTGGCTCCCAGCGCAGCGGCAACGGCGACCCGGCTGCGTAACGAGCGCGAACGCGTCACGGCTTAAGGACGAAGCCAACGCCGCGCACGGTGTGCAATACCCGGGCAGTGCCGCCGGCCTCCAGCTTGCGCCGCAGATAGCCGACGAAGACGTCCACCACGTTGGTGTCCACCGCGAAGTCATAACCCCACACCAGCTCCAGCAGCCGTTGCCGGCTGAGTACCACGGTGGCGTGCTGGGCGAGGGTGAGCAGCAGCTCGTACTCGCGCTTGGTGAGCTCGACCTCCCGGCCGCCGACGGTGACCTGGCGGCGCGCCGTATCGATCCGGACGGGGCCGACGGTCACCACCGAGTCCGAGGACGACGGCGGCACCGTCCTGCGCCGCAGCAGCGCCCGCAGGCGGGCGATCAGCTCGTCGAGGGCGAAGGGCTTCACCAGGTAGTCGTCGGCTCCCGCCTCGAGTCCGGCGATGCGGTCGTCCACCGTGTCCCTGGCGCTGAGCACACAGACGGGCACGTCATGGCCCAGCGCGCGCAGCGCGGTGACCACGGCGACCCCGTCCATCCCGGGCATGTTCACGTCCAGCACGACGCAGTCCGGGGTGCTCTCGGCGACGGCCCGCAGCGCGGCAGCCCCGTCGCCGGCACTGCGCACCGCAAACCCGGAAACCCGTAGGGCGCGCTCCAAAGACGTCCGCACGTCCTCGTCATCATCGACGACGAGGACGTGCGGGTACGGGCCCGCAGCGCTGCTCATAGCTGCGGATTGTGCACCGTTCAGCGGTGGCAGTCCTTGTGCAGGGCGACGAGCGCGCTACGTGCCTGCTTCAATGCGGCGGCTTCGTCCCGGTGAGCGGCGAAGTACGACTTGGTCTCCGCCTTGCGCTGCTCCTTGGGCAGCGAGCGGATCTTTGTCAGCTCGGTGTTCAGGTCGGGGTGGTCCTTGAGGTACTGCGACACCTTGGGCGCGGCGTCGGCCAGGGCATCCCAGCGTTGGGCAACCGTGCAGCTGCTCTTGGCAGGCCCGGGGGCCGGGGCCGGGCTGGTGGGACCGGCGAAGGCGACGGCAGGAACGGCGACCGCGGTCGCCAGCGCCAGACCTGCCGCGGCAATACCCATCCGACGACGGGGGGACCAGCTGCGTGCGTTCATGGTGTGGGGCTCCAGTGTCTCGGGTGGGAGTGACAGCACCGAGACTATGGGCTCCCGCGGCGTCGGTGTTGTGGCCGCTATGAGAGTTTGGTGAGACTCAGGCGGACACCACTTCCCGGAAGAGCTCGGCCAATGAGGGCTGACTGCGGGCGAACTCGTGCACCGGACCGGTTTTCAGTGCCGCGGCGAGCACGGCCTGGTCGTCGGCTCCGGATTCCATCGCGAGCACGGTGCGCCCGTCATCGTGGTCCACAGTGGATACTCCGGGCAACGCGTCGGCCCAGCCCCTCGATGCCTGCGGCGCGTGCACCACCAGTTGCGTCGGGCCACCGGAGCGAAGCTCCGCCACGGTCCCAGCGGCCTCGATGCGCCCGTCCACCACGATGCCCACCCGGTGGCAGAGCTTCTCGACGAGTTCCAGTTGGTGGCTGGAGAAGATGACCGGCACGCCAGCGGCGGCTTTGTCCCGCAACACCTCGCTCATCACGTCGACCGCCACCGGATCGAGACCGGAGAAGGGCTCGTCGAGGACCAGCACCTCGGGATCGTGCACCAGAGCGGCCGCCAGCTGCACCCGCTGTTGGTTGCCGAGGCTGAGCGCGTCGACGGTGTCGTTCAACCGCCCGTCGACTCCCAGGCGAGTGGTCCACCGGTTCACGGCGTCGGTTGCCTCCCCGCTGGACAGCCCGTGCAGCCGAGCCAGGTAGGCCAGCTGGGGGCCCACCTTCATCTTCGGGTAGAGCCCGCGCTCCTCGGGCATGTAGCCGATCCGCCGCCGCAGGTCGAGGTCGATGGGCCGACCGCCCAGCTGCACTTGTCCGGCGTCGGCAGAAAGCACCCCGACGATGATCCGCATCGTGGTCGTCTTGCCGGCGCCGTTGCTGCCGACGAACCCGAAGAGCTCCCCCGGCCGCACCTCGAAGCTCATGTCCTGCAGAGCGACCGTGTCGCCATAGCGTTTCGTGAGCCCCTCGACCTGCAACAGCTGCGTCATGCACCCTCCCTGATCGGCGTGTAATTGTTGTCCTGGCAGCGACCCTAGAGGCAGCGGCTGTCCGATAAGTATCCGAATGCCTAGAAACGCACCAGCATCTTCCCGGTGTTGGCGCCGCGCATCAGATCCAGAAAGGCCTGGGGCGCAGCATCCACGCCACCGTCCACGATGGTCTCCTCGGTAACGAGCGAGTCTAGCAACGGTGCGACGTCCCTGCGGAAGGCTGGTTGCAATGCGTTGTGGTCGCTGACGATGAAGCCCCGGATCGTCAGCCGCTTGGTGATCACCAAGGCGAGGTTGCGCGGGGCAGGGGTGGGCTCGGTGGCGTTGTACTGGGAGATCATCCCGCACACCGCGACCCGGCCGTGGGTGTTCAGTGCGCCGATCGCTGCCTCGAGGTGCTCGGCGCCGACGTTGTCGAAGTAGACGTCGATGCCGTCGGGGGCGTGCTGGCGCAGCTGCTTGGCCACCGAGCCGTCCTTGTAGTTGAACGCGGCGTCGAAGCCGAGGTCGTCGATCAGGTGGCGAACCTTCTCCGCCGACCCGGCAGAGCCGATGACCCGGGAGGCTCCCCGGCGCTTGGCGAGCTGACCGACCAGCGAGCCCACCGCACCGGCGGCTCCGGAAACGAAGACGGCGTCGCCCTCCTTCATCGCAGCCACCTCGGTCAGCCCGACGTAGGCGGTAAACCCGGGCATTCCGAGCGCACCGAGGTAGGCGCTCGCGGGAACCACGCTGGTGTCGATCGGCTGCGCCCGCCTGCTCGGCAGCACGGCGTACTCACGCCAGCCGAAGCCGTGCAGCACAGTGGTGCCCGTGGGCAGGTCGTCGGCCGCGCTGGCGATCACCTCACCGACGGCGCCGCCGTCGAGTGCTTCGCCCACCTGAAACGGCGGCACGTAGGAGGGGCGGTCGTCCATCCGTCCCCGCATGTACGGGTCGACGCTCATCACGGTGTTGCGCACGAGGATCTCGCCGGGCTGGAGTTCGGGCAGCGCCGCTTCGGCGATGGCGAAGTTGTCGGCAGTCGGCCATCCGGTTGGACGGGACGCGAGGCGAACTTCTCGGGACGTGGTTGGGTTAGCCATGGCGTCATTGTTACAGGGCTTGCACGTCGTCGTAGTTTCCCGGCCGACAGGGGCGTCGGGCATGATCGTGCTGCGGTTCGTGGCGGGCGACCGCAGTCAGGAAGGCGCTCAATGACGGATGTGCGGTTCGGTACGGCGACCGATGTGGGATCCGTGCGGGAGGCCAACGAAGATGCGATGCTCGCCGAACCACCGGTGTTCGTCGTGGCCGATGGCATGGGCGGGCATGCGCACGGGGAGGTCGCCAGCGCGTTGGTGGTGGACCATCTGCGCGGGTTGGCCGGCCATGAGCGGTTGACCGTCGACGAGGTCACCGAGGCGGTGGACAGCTTGAACGCCGTCGTGCAGGAGGCCGCCTGGGAGTCACCGGCGCTGGGTGGGATGGGCACCACCGTGGTCGGTGTCGTGGTGGTGGAACACGAAGGTGCCCCGTGCTGGCTGGCGTTCAACATCGGTGACTCGCGGCTGTACCGCTTCGCGGCAGGCGTGCTGGAGCAAGTGAGCGTGGATCACTCGCTGGTGCAGGAACTGCTGGACGCGGGCCAGATCACCGCCCGGGACATCCCCGACCATCCGCAGCGCAGCGTCATCACCCGCGTCCTGGGCACCGCGGGGCCCGTCGAACCGGACTTCTGGCTGCTGCCCCTCGAAGGCCGACTGCTGCTGTGCAGCGACGGGCTGTCGACGGAGGTCGACGACGGCGCCATCGCGGAACTGCTTGCCGAACGCGCGGACCCCCAAGAAGCGGCGGATGCCCTGGTCGCGGCGGCACTGGCTGCCGGCGGACGGGACAACGTGACGGTCGTCGTCGTCGACGTCTGACCGCCTTCTTTTGCGCCAAGTTGTGCAACATGGCGCGTTTCCGGGGTCTGTGCTCGCCAAGTTGCACAACTTGGCGCGGGTGGGACAGCGGCCCGCTACCTGTGGAGCGTTGCGCGTCCATCCACAGTCGCCGTCTTTTGACCGATCGCCCCCTAACCGCCGACCCAGAATGCTGGGATGCGGAACCACACCGAGCTTCCTGAGGTGTTTCTTGGTCGGGAGGCCTGCGCCGACGGTGCGCTCACGCGGGCTGAGCTGAGGAGCGGGCGGATGCGACGCCTGACGCACGGGGTCTACTGCCCGACGGGCGTCTGGGTGGACCACGAAACGATGTGCCAGGCCGTGGCACTCGTTGCGCCGGCCGGCGCGGTGATCACGGGGGCGTCAGCGCTCACGGTGCACGGTGTGCCGCTGTTGGGCCAGCAGGATCCGGTGCACCTCGTCATCCCGAAGGGCCGGCGCTCCACGCTCAAAGCTGTGGTGCGGGTCAGTCATCGGTCGGTGCGTCCGGCGGAAGCCACGCCCTGGCGGGACCGGCAGCTCGCGACGCCGCTGCGTGCGGCGTTCGATCTCCTGTTGGGGGCTCCGGTGCACGACGCCGTTCCCGCGCTGGACCGGGTGCTACGCAGCGGGCTGGTGCCCAAAGATGAGCTGGCAGCGGTGTTGCGCCGCAGGGACCGCGGAGTGGTGCTGGCGCGTCAGTCGCTCGAGCTCGCCGACCCGAGGGCGGAGTCGCCGCCCGAGTCATGGGTCCGGGTGGTTCTTGTCCTCGCCGGGCTGACACCGGTGCCCCAGTACGAAGTGCGTGACGAGCTCGGACGTCTCATCGCCCGCGTGGACCTGGGATTTCCCGAGCAGCGCGTGGCCGTGGAGTACGAGGGCGAGTGGCACGGGGATGCCGCCGCCCTGGTTCACGATCGGGAACGGCTGAACCGGCTGCGCGAGAACGGCTGGATGGTGGTCTTCGTGACCAAGGCCGACCGCTATCGCCCCAGCCGGGAACTCGTCGGTCGCGTCCTCGGCGCGCTCGCCGCGGCTGAGTGATGCCGCCCCGCCTCAGCGTCGCCAAGTTGTGCAACTTGGCGACACACCGGACCGCAGTCTCGCTAAGTTGTGCAACTTGGCGAGAAGAGCGGACGGCGTCTCCCGCCTTAGTCGCGCCTCGTCGGCTTGTGCCCAGAGTGAGGGACTGACTCGATGGCTGTCCTGATCTCCACCGTTCTGGTGCTCGGCCTCGTCGTCGGTTCCTTGGTCAACAGGATGGTCGACAGGGTGCCCAGCGGCACTTCCGTGTTCCACCCCGCAGCGCGCTGCCCAGCCGGTGACCACTCCAACACCAACCGGCACAGCGTTCGGGTGCGGGGCCGGCAGATCCCGCGCGGCGGCGGCGGCAGCGTCCGATGTCCGGTGGTGGAGGTCGGGACCGCGGCGCTCTTCGTTGCGATGACGCTGCGGCTTGCAGCCGTGGATCAACTACCCGCCTTGCCCGCCTGCCTTTACTTCGTCGCGGTCGGCGTCGCGCTGACGCTCATCGATATCCGATGCCATCGGCTGCCCAACGCGATTGTGCTGCCGTCGTATCCGGTGGTCCTGGTGCTGCTCGGTGGGGCGGCGGTCTGGCAGCACGACGGCTGCGCCTGGGTGCGGGCACTCATCGGCACCGTTGCTCTGTTCGGTGCCTACTTCGTGTTGGCCGCGGTCCATCCGGCGGGGATGGGCTCCGGTGACGTCAAGCTCGCCGGTGTGCTGGGTGGTTTGCTGGCGTACTGGTCGCCGGCGACCCTGGCCGTCGGCACGTTCACGGCGTTCTTGCTGGGCGCCGTGGCGGGAGCGGCGCTTCTCGTCGGCCGACGTTGCTCCCGCAAGACCGCGATCCCCTTTGGCCCGTACATGGTGACGGGCGCCCTGTTCGCCATCTTCGCCGCCGATCCGGCCGCGATGTCGCTCCGCGGCTGATCACCCGTCGCCAAGTTGCACAACTGGTCGCAATGGCGCCGCCCAGCGCGCCAAGTTGCACAACTTGGCGCCCTGAAAGCGGCGGCAGAAGGACGCTTAGCGTTGCGGCGCCGTGGTGGGTGTCACGGGTGCGGGCAGTGCCGTGTCGCCTTCCAGGTAGCGGTCCACCGCGGCGGCACATGCCCGACCCTCGGCGATCGCCCAGACGATCAGCGACTGTCCGCGGCCCATGTCGCCGGCAACGAACACGCCATCGACACTGCTCGCCCATTCTGCGTTGCGCGCCACGTTGCCGCGCTCGGTCAGTTCCACGCCGAGTCCGTCCACCAGCGCTCCGCGCTCCGGTCCCACGAAGCCCATGGCCAGCAGCACCATGTCGCAGTCCAGGTCGAAGTCGCTGCCCTCGATCTTGGTGAATCTGCCGTCCACCATCTCGACCTCGTACGCCCGCAGAGCGGTGACGTGCCCGTCCTCGCCGCGGAAATCCTCGGTGTTCACGGCGTATACCCGCTCGCCGCCCTCCTCATGCGCGGAGGCCACCCGGCACATCAGCGGGTAGGTCGGCCACGGGGTGGAGACGTCGCGCTCGGCCGGCGGCCTGGCCATGATCTCGAACTGGTGCACCGACTTCGCGCCCTGGCGGTGCGCCGTGCCCAGACAGTCGGCCCCGGTGTCGCCGCCGCCGATGATGACCACGCGCTTGCCCCACGCGGAGATGGGGGACACCTCGATGTCGCCCTCCTGCACCCGGTTCGCTGGCGGCAGGTACTCCATGGCCTGGTAGATGCCCTCGAGCTCGCGCCCGGGAATCGACAGGTCGCGCCACGCCGTTGCCCCACCGGCGAGCACCACGGCGTCGAATTCCTCCCGAAGCTCGTCGACCCCCACGTCCACGCCCACGTTGACGCCGGTGCGGAACTCCGTGCCCTCGCCCCGCATCTGGTCCAGGCGCCGCTCGATGTGGCGCTTCTCCATCTTGAACTCGGGGATGCCGTAGCGCAGCAGCCCGCCGATACGGTCGTCGCGCTCCAGCACCGTCACGCTGTGCCCCGCGCGGGTGAGCTGCTGGGCGGCGGCCAGCCCGGCGGGACCCGAACCGACGACGGCCACCGTCTTGGCCGTGAGTTTGGTCGGACGGATGGGCTTGACCCAGCCCTCGCCGAAGGCATGGTCGATGATCTCGACCTCCACCTGCTTGATGGTCACCGCGTCGTCGTTGATGCCCAGCACGCAGGATGCCTCGCACGGCGCCGGACATAGCCGTCCGGTGAACTCCGGGAAGTTGTTGGTGGCGTGCAGGCTCTCGATGGCGTCGGCCCACCGGTCCTTATACACCAGGTCGTTCCAGTCCGGGATCTGGTTCCCGAGCGGACAACCGTTGTTGCAGAACGGGATGCCGCAGTCCATGCAACGGCTGGCCTGGGTGCGGATGTGGCCGTCGGCGAAGTCTTCGTAGACCTCTTTCCAGTCCAGCAGCCGCAGCTCCACCGGCCGACGGGCCGGCACCTCCCGCTCGTGCTTGAGGAAACCGCGTACGTCACCCATTAGCGGCCGCCATGATTGCCTCGTCCACGTTGCTTCCGTCCTTTTGCGCAGTGTCGATCGCCAGCAGCACCCGCTTGTAGTCGCGCGGCATCACCTTGGTGAAGTAGCCCACCTGGTTCGGCCAGTCGGCGAGGATGCGGGTGGCGACGTCGGAGTCGGTTGCCGAGCGGTGTCGCTCGATGATGTCGCGCAGCCACTCGGTGTCCGCTGCGCCGAGCTCTTCCAGGTCCACCATCTCGGTGTTGAGATCGGCGGGGAAAACGCCGTCGGGATCGAAGACGTACGCCTCGCCACCGGACATCCCGGCGCCGAAGTTGCGTCCCGTCGAGCCCAGGATGACGACCTTGCCGCCGGTCATGTACTCGCAACCGTGGTCGCCGACGCCCTCGACCACCGCGACGGCCCCGGAGTTGCGCACGGCGAAGCGCTCGCCGACCAGTCCACGGATGAACGCCTCGCCATTGGTGGCGCCGTAGAGCAGCACGTTGCCGGCGATGGTGTTGTCCTCGGCGACGAATTGCGGCGAGGAGTCCAGCGGGGGACGCACCACGATGTGCCCACCCGAGAGACCCTTGCCGACGTAGTCGTTGGCGTCCCCGTGCAGCCGCAGGGTGATCCCGCGGGGCAGGAAGGCGCCCAGGCTGTTGCCCGCCGAACCGGTGAGCGTGATGTCGATGGTGCCGTCGGGCAGGCCCTCGCCGCCGTGCAGCTTGGTCAGCTCGTGGCCCAGCATGGTGCCCACGGTGCGGTTGACGTTCTTGATCTCGGTGGAGATCTGTACCGGGGTGCCGTGGGCCAGCGCCTCCTGGCTGTCGGTGATCAGCCGCTGGTCCAGCGCCTTGTCCAAGGCGTGGTCCTGGCTGCCGGTGCAGTGCAGGCTCTGGTTCATGAACGCCGACTCCGGCTGGTGCAGGATCGGGCTCAGGTCCAGCTTGGCAGCCTTGTAGTGGTCAACGGCCGGGGTGGTGTCCAGCATCTCGGCGTGCCCCACCGCTTCTTCGATGCTGCGGAACCCGAGCTCGGCGAGCAGCTCACGGACCTCTTCGGCGATGTAGGTGAAGAAGTTGACGACGAACTCTGGCTTGCCGTTGAACTTCTGCCGCAGGATCGGGTTCTGCGTGGCCACGCCGACCGGGCAGGTGTCCAGGTGGCACACCCGCATCATGATGCAGCCGGCCACCACCAGCGGAGCCGTGGCGAAGCCGAACTCCTCCGCCCCCAGCAGCGCCGCGACGACGACGTCTCGTCCGGTTTTCAGCTGCCCGTCGACCTGCACCACGATGCGGTCGCGCAGGCCGTTGAGCAGCAGGGTCTGCTGCGTCTCGGCCAGTCCCAGCTCCCAGGGTGAGCCGGCGTGCTTGAGTGAGGTCAGCGGAGTGGCGCCGGTACCGCCGTCGTGTCCGGAGATGAGCACCACGTCGGCGTGCGCCTTGGAGACGCCGGCGGCGACCGTGCCGACGCCGATCTCGGAGACCAGCTTCACGTGCACCCGCGCCGAAGGGTTCGCGTTCTTCAGGTCGTGGATCAGCTGCGCCAGGTCCTCGATGGAATAGATGTCGTGGTGTGGCGGCGGGCTGATCAGGCCGACGCCGGGTGTGGAGTGGCGCGTCTTGGCGATCCACGGGTACACCTTGTGCGCCGGCAGCTGCCCGCCCTCGCCGGGCTTGGCGCCCTGGGCCATCTTGATCTGGATGTCGTCGGCGTTGGTCAGGTACTCCGCGGTCACCCCGAAGCGCCCGGAGGCCACCTGCTTGATCGCCGAACGGCGCAGGTCGCCGTTGGGGTCGGCGGTGAAGCGGTCGACATCCTCGCCGCCCTCCCCGGTGTTGGACTTGCCGCCCAGCCGGTTCATCGCGATGGCCAGCGTCTCGTGGGCCTCCGCCGAGATGGACCCGTAGCTCATCGCTCCGGTGGAGAAGCGCTTGACGATCTCGCTGGCCGGCTCCACTTCCTCGATGGGGACGGCAGCCCGCTCGTCGGTGCGGAGCTTGAACAGCCCGCGCAGCGCCGCCAGCCGTTCCGACTGGTCGTTGACCAGCTGGGTGTATTCCTTGAACACCTCGTAGCGGCCACTGCGGGTGGAGTGCTGCAACTTGAACACGGTGTCCGGGTTGAACAGGTGGTACTCGCCCTCGCGCCGCCACTGGTACTCCCCGCCCACTTCGAGCTCGCGGTGCGCACGTTCCTCGGGACGCTCCAGGTAGGCGTTGGCATGCCGGACGGCGACGTCGGCGGCGATCTCGTCCAGACCGATCCCGCCGAGGCGACTGGTGATGCCGGTGAAGTACTCGCCGACCAGCTCCTCCGACAAGCCGATCGCTTCGAAGATCTGCGCGCCGGTGTAGGACGCCAGGGTGGAGATGCCCATCTTGGACATCACCTTGAGCACACCCTTGCCCGCGGCCTTGACGTAGTTGCTGATCAGCTCGGCCAAGGTGATCTTGTTGTCGCCCAGCTGGCCGCGGTCGAGCATGTCCTCCAGCGTCTCGAAGACCATGTATGGGTTGATCACCGCGGCTCCGAAGCCGATGAGCAACGCCATGTGATGCACCTCGCGGGCGTCGCCTGCCTCGACGATCAGCCCGACCTTGGTGCGAGAACGCTCCCGCACCAGGTGGAAGTGCACTGCGGCGGTGAGCAGCAGGGAGGGAATGGGTGCGTTCTCGGCTGTCGAGTCGCGGTCGCTGAGCACGATGAGCCGGGCGCCGTCCTCGATCGCCTCGGACACCTGACGACGGACCTCGTCCAGCGCCGTGGCCAGGCCGTGGCCGCCCTCGGCCACCGGATACAGCCCGGAGATGACCACGGAACGGAAGCCAGGGAGGTCACCGTCGTCGTTGGCGTGCACCAGCTTGGCCAGGTCGTCGTTGTCGACGATGGGCTGGGGCAGCACGATGTGCCGACACGACGCGGGGGTGGGGTCGAGCAGGTCACCCTCCGGGCCGATGGTGTTGGCCAGACTGGTCACCAGTTCTTCGCGGATGGCGTCCAACGGCGGGTTGGTCACCTGCGCGAACAGCTGCGAGAAGTAGTCGAACAGCAACCGGGGCCGCTCGGAGAGCACGGCGATCGGGGTGTCGGTGCCCATCGAGCCGATGGCCTCGGCGCCGGCAAGCGCCATGGGCGCGAGCAGCAGCTTCAGCTCCTCGCTGGTGTAGGCGAACATCTGCTGGCGGCGCAGCACCGATTCGTGCGAGTTGCGCACGTGCGGGCGGGCGGGCAGGTCGCGCAGCTTGACCACGCCGGCATCCAGCCACTCCTGGTAGGGGTGCTCGTTGGCCAGCTCAGTCTTCAGCTCCTCGTCGCGGACGATGCGTCCCTGGGAGGTGTCCACCAGCAGCATCCGGCCGGGCTTGAGGCGGATCTTGCGGACCACGGTGGCGGGATCGATCGGCAGCACGCCGACCTCCGAGGCCATCACCACCAGGCCGTCCTCGGTGACCCACGCGCGGGAAGGACGCAGGCCGTTGCGGTCGAGCACCGCACCGACCACGGTGCCGTCGGTGAAGGCCACCGAGGCCGGGCCATCCCAGGGCTCCATCAGCGAGGCGTGATAGGCGTAGAACGCCCGCTTGGCTGGGTTCATCGTGGCGTGCTTCTCCCACGCCTCGGGGATCATCATCAGCACGGCGTGCGGCAGGCTGCGACCGCCCAGGTGCAGCAGCTCCAGCACCTCGTCGAAGCGCGCTGTGTCGGACGCGCCCGGGGTGCAGATCGGGAAGATGCGGTTCAGGTCGCCGAACTTGTCGGTGTTGATCAGCGCCTCGCGGGCCCGCATCCAGTTCTCGTTGCCGTTGACGGTGTTGATCTCACCGTTGTGCGCGACGAGGCGGTAGGGGTGGGCCAGCGGCCAGGAGGGGAAGGTGTTGGTGGAGAAACGGGAGTGCACCAAGGCCAGGGCGCTCTCCACCCGCTCGTCCTGCAGGTCGAGGTAGAACTCGCGCAGCTGCGGGGTGGTCAGCATGCCCTTGTACACGAACGTGCGCCCGGACAGGCTGGGGAAGTACGCCGTCTCACTGCCGGTGCTGCCGCGGCCGGGACCCTCCTGGCCCAGTTCGCGTTCCACCCGCTTGCGGATGACGAAAGCGGTGCGTTCCAGATCCATGCCGGTAACGGAGCCGTCCGCCGAGCCGATGAAGAGTTGCTGGAAGGTCGGCATCGCGTCCCGCGCCAACGCGCCCAGGGAGGAGTCACCCACCGGAACCTCGCGCCAGCCGAGCACCGTCAGGCCCTCCTCGAGCACGACCTGCTCGATCCGCTCGGAGGCCTTGGACGCCTCGGCCGCGGCCTGCGGCAGGAACACGATGCCGGTGGCGTACGCACCTGGCTCGGGCAGTGCGAAGTCACAGACCTGGCGGAAGAAAGCGTCCGGTACCTGAATGAGAATGCCGGCACCGTCGCCACTGTTCTGTTCCGCGCCCGCTGCGCCGCGGTGATCGAGGTTGATCAGTGCGGCGATGCCCTTGTCGACGATGTCTCGACTACGCCGGCCGTGCATATCGACGACGAACGCGACGCCACAGGCGTCGTGCTCGTTGGCGGGGTCATAGAGGCCTTGCCGGCCAGGCAGTTCGCTCATTGGTCGCTTTCAGCAGCGGGAACATCGGAAAAGCACCACTTGGGACGACACTGGCCCAAAGCAGAAGAATAGCGGACGCTGCGCGGTGTCGGGACGGCTCATTATCCGTCGGTGTCAGTGGCGCTGACAACACCCGGGTTCGGCGGTGCCATCAGCGCGGGAGGTCGGTGGTTCGCACGCGAGGGGTGAGGGTATCGCGGCAAAGGCCCCCCTGTGCAAATGAGTTGATTACCGGGTGACCTCACTCACCAGCCCATAGGTTACTTCCCAGTAGCGGGTGCTGCGCACGGTGCCGAGCATCCGGCGGTCGTGCGTGACGAGCAGCATGGTGCCGGTGTAGCTGTCCATTGCCTGCTCCAGCTGCTCGATGGCGGGCAGGTCCAGGTGATTGGTCGGCTCGTCCAACACCAGCAGGTTCACACCTCTGGCCTGCAGCAATGCCAGCGCGGCCCGGGTGCGCTCGCCCGGCGAGAGGGAGGCAGCTGCCCGGCCGACGTGTGCCCCGCGCAGTCCGAACTTGGCCAGCAGGGTGCGCACCTCGGCGTCGGGCCAATCGGGTACAGCCGCGCCGAAGGCCATGGCGAGGGGCTGCTCGCCGAGGAACAAGCCGCGGGCCTGGTCCACCTCGCCGACCCGCACCCCACTGCCCAGCATGGCCGCGCCCTCGTCCGGGGTGAGGCTGCCCAGCAGCAGCGCCAGCAGGGTGGACTTGCCCGCGCCGTTGGCGCCGGTGATGACGATGCGGTCGGCGACGTCCACCTGGACGGTCACCGGTCCGAAGTCGCGGCTCCGGACGACGGCGTTGTCCAGCGCCGCCACCACCGAGCCACCCCGGGGTGCGGCCGCGATGGACATCCGCAGCTCCCACTCCTTGCGGGGTTCCTCCACCACGTCCAGACGCTCGATGCGGCGCTCGGTCTGCCGCGCCTTGGCGGCCTGTTTCTCGCTGGCGTCCGCCCGGAACTTGCGGGTCATCTTGTCCGGGTCGTTGGCTTGTGCCTTGGACTTGCTGACGCCCGCGCGCATCCATCCTCGTTGCATCCTGGCGCGATCTTGCAGGTCGGAGCGGGTTTCCTCGTAGTCGTCGTAGGCCTGCCTGGCGTGCTGGCGGGCGATCTCCCGCTCGGCCAGGTAGGCGTCGTAACCACCGGAGTACAGGCCGACCCGCTGCTGGGCGAGATCCAGTTCCACCACCCGGTTCACGCTGCGCGCGAGGAACTCCCGGTCGTGGCTCACGATCACCGCCGGCGTGCGCAGCTCATGGACGAAGCGCTCCAACCGGGCCAGACCGTCGAGATCAAGGTCGTTGGTCGGCTCGTCGAGCAGCAGCACGTCATAGCGGGACAGCAGCAGCGACGCGAGCCCTGCCCGGCTGGCCTGACCGCCGGACAGCGTCGTCATCTCGGCGTCGCCGTCGACGCCGAGACCGAGATCCCTGGCGACCTCGCGGGCACGTTCGTCGAGGTCGGCCCCGCCCAGAGCCAGCCAGCGCTCGAGCAAGGTCGAATAGTCCTCACCACCGCCGTGTGCCATGGCTTCCGCGGCGGCGTCCATCGCGGTCTGCGCCGCCGTGACACCGGTGCGCCTGCCGAGGAACTGCAGCACCATCTCTCTCTCGTTGCGTTGCTGCTCCTGCGGCAGATAACCAACGGTGGCGTCGGGCGGACTCAGGGCGATGCTGCCCTCGTCGGGCTCCACGATGCCCGCGAGCAGACGGAGCAGGGTGGATTTCCCGGCCCCGTTGGCGCCGACCAGGCCGATGACGTCGCCCGGGGCCACGATGAGGTCGAGGCCGGAGAACAGGGTCCGCTCCCCGTGCCCGGCAGCGAGATTGCTGGCCTGCAGTGTGGTCATGGGGCAATGATGCCTGTGCGTGAATAAGGCCCCCCGGGCACGGCCTTTCACGCACAAGCATCATTGCCCCATGACTCCTCGGGAGATCGCCGACCGCCACCTCGACGCCACGGCACGGCTGAGTCCGCTGCTGTCCACCCAGCTGGGGCTGCCCTACGGCGCCGACGAGCTGGACGACCTCTCCCCGGCCGGCATCGATGCGCAGGAGGCACTGATCCGCGCCACCCTGGCGGAGCTGGACACCGTCGCCGACACCGATCCCGTCGAGCACCGCTGCGCCACGCTGCTGCGTGAACGACTCACCTCCGAGCTGGACCAGATCGAGCACGGCGAACCGTTGCGGGCCGTCCGCAACCTGTTCTCGCCCGTGCACTCGGTGCGGGAGGTCTTCACCATGATGCCGCGGGAGACCGAGCAGGACTGGCAGCACATCCGGGCTCGGCTCGCCGCGGTAGCCCAGGCCTATGCCGGCTACACCGAGACGCTGCGGGAGGGGATGCGTCGCCGGCTGTACGCGGGGCCTCGGCAGGTCGCCACCGTCGTCGGGCAGCTGACCGCCTGGCTGGACGACGACTACTTCCACGGCCTGATCGGCGAGTCACCCGAGCTTGTCGGCCTGACCGAGGCGGCCGCCTCCGCCACGGAGGCGTGTGTGCACCTGCGGGCGTTCCTGCGCGATACCTACGCCGCCGCCGTGGTGCACGAGCCGGACACCGTCGGACGGGAGCGCTACCTTCGCTGCGCCCGGCAATGGACCGGTTCGGAGATCGACCTGGATGCCGCCTATGCCTGGGCGTGGGAGGAGTTCGCCCGCATCGACGCCGAGATTCGTGCCGAGGCGCACAACGTCAAGGCGGGTGCGACCCCGGCGCAAGCCATGGCGCTGCTGGGCGAGGAGGGCGAGGCGATCGACGGTGTGGAGGAGGTTCGCCGGCACCTGCAGTCCATGATGGACAACGTCATCGCGGAGCTGGACGGCACGCACTTCGATCTGGCGGAGCCGGTGAAGCGGGTGGAGGCGATGATCGCCCCGCCCGGTGGCGCCGCCGCGCCGTACTACACCCTGCCGTCGATGGACTTCTCCCGGCCGGGACGCACCTGGCTGCCGACCATGGGCCGTACCCGCTTCCCGCTGTGGAACCTGGTGAGCACCTGGTACCACGAGGGCGTCCCCGGCCACCACCTGCAGCTGGCCCAGTGGGCGCTGGTGGCCCCGCGGCTGAGCAAGTACCAGACCACCATCGGCATGGTCAGCGCCAACGTCGAGGGTTGGGCGCTGTACGCCGAGCGGCTGATGGACGAGCTGGGATACCTGCGCACCCCCGGGGAGCGGATCGGCTACCTCGACGCGCAGCAGATGCGCGCGGTCCGGGTGATCATCGACATCGGCATGCACTGTGGGCTGGCCATCCCCTCGGACGCCGACTTCCACCCGGGCCAGACGTGGACGCCGGAGCTGGGCAGGGAGTTCTTCGGCCTGCACTGCGGGCGCGACAGTGACTTCGCCGACTCGGAGCTGATCCGCTACCTCGGAATGCCAGGGCAGGCGATCAGCTACAAGCTGGGCGAGCGCGCGTGGCTGCAGGGCCGCGAGCTCGCTCGGGCCGAGCTGGGAGATCGTTTCGACCTCAAACGCTGGCACATGGCGGCGTTGTCGATGGGCTCCCTGGGGCTCGACGACCTGGTAAGTGCGCTGCGCGCCTGTGCGTGAAAAGGGTTGACCGGTCGGCCCTAATCACGCACAAGCATGCCGATGCCGTCGAGTAGGCGCTCCAGGCCGAACACGAACTCGTCGTCGGGGTCGTCGGCATGGTCCAGCACGCCCTCGGCGATGACGGCGCCCAGCGCGGGGTACCGCTCGACGTCGACCAGCTTGGCGAGCAGCGCCCCGTAGGAGGCCATCGCCTCGTTCGGAGTGGACCCGGCGGCGCGGAAGGCCTCATCGAGGGTGGCATCGAGCGTGGCCACACTCCGGACGTAGCCGGCGAGCAGCAGCAGGGTCGACATTTTGGCGGTCTCGCTCAGCCCGGTGCTTGCCAGGCACCTCAGCGCCTGCTCCATCCAGGCCACCTGATTGGGCGTGGCCGGTGCGCCGCTGATGGGAATCCGTAGCGCCCAGGGATGGCGGTGGTAGGCGGCGCGCTGTGCCCACGCCCACCGAGTGAGTCCGGCCCGCCAGCCTTGCTCCGGCTGGCAGGTCGGTGGGCTCCCGAGTGCTGTGTCCACCATGAGGATGAGGAGCTCGTCCTTGGCGTCGACGTAGCGGTAGAGCGACATCGCCGAGGTGCCCAGCTGGCTGGCTACCCGGCTCATCGATACGGCGGGCAGCCCGTCGGACACGGCGACCTTGACGGCGGCATCGACGATCCGCTCCAGGCTGAGGCCACGCTTGGGTCCCCGCTCGGGTCGCGTGCGCAGCCCCCACGCGGCCTCGATGCTGGCCGGCAGGCCCGTGCCGCTCGCCGTCTGCTCGGACATGGCCTCCCCGCTCGGTGTCGTTGACTGCATCCTAATTCTGCGTATAACGTACGCAGTATCGCGTATGTCGTACGCAGAAGATAGGGAGAACACCATGAATGACGAATTGGCGATTGAGGTGCGGGGCCTGGCGAAGGCCTACGGCGCGGTGCCGGTGCTCGACGGTGTCGATTTCCAGGTTCCGCGCGGCAGCATCTTCTCGTTGCTGGGCCCCAACGGCGCAGGCAAGACCACGATCGTGCGCATCCTGGCCACCTTGGTGCGTCCCGATGCCGGGCAGGTTCGGATTACCGGCCACGACGTCGTCGGCGAGCGGCGGCAGGTGCGGCGCAACATCAGCCTCACGGGTCAATACGCAGCCGTCGACGAACTGCAGACAGGGGCGGAGAACCTCCGGATGATGGCCCGGTTGTGCCGGCTTTCCCGCAGGCAGGCCCGCTCGCGCGCCGATGAGCTGCTCGAGCGGTTCGACCTGACGGCGGCGGGTGATCGGCGGGTCGCGAGCTACTCCGGCGGTATGCGCCGACGCCTGGACCTCGCTGCGAGCCTGGTCGGGCGACCTTCGGTGATCTTCCTCGACGAGCCGACCACGGGGCTCGACCTGCGGAGCAGGCAGGCGATGTGGCACGTGATCACCGGTCTGGTGGATACCGGGGTAACGCTCTTCCTCACCACGCAGTACCTCGAGGAGGCAGACCAGCTGGCGGACCAAGTCGCGGTACTGGACGGCGGTCGCCTGGTCGCTGAGGGGACGCCTGCCGAGCTCAAGGAGCAGGTTGCCGACCAGCGGCTGGACCTCACGCTCGCCGACGACACGGTGTTCGCCGAGCTCAGCCTGCGCCTGGGTGACCGGATCATCCAGAGCGATCGGCCCAACCTGAGCATCGGCGTGCGCACCGACGGCAGTGCCGCACACCTGCGTGCCCTGCTCGACGAGCTCGATCCGCACCGCGACGCCGTGACGCGGTTCGTCGTGCACAGCGCCACGCTCGACGACGTCTTCCTGGCCATCACCGGCCGCCCCAGTACTGACACCGAGAAGGAGCCCGTCCATGTCTGACGTCACCGCTGCTGCCCCGCTGCCGCGCTCGCTGTCGGTCGTCGGTGACGCGCTGACCATGGCCGGGCGGGGGTTGCGGTTGAGCGTGCGCAACCTGGACGCCCTACTGACCTCGCTGATGCTGCCGGTGATGCTGATGGTGGTCTTCGTATACCTCTTCGGCGGGGCCATCAACACGGGCACCTCCTACCTCACCTACGTCGTGCCGGGAGTGCTGCTGCTCTGCGCGGGATTCGGGTCCGCCACCACGGCGGTGAGCGTGAGCCAGGACATGACGGGCGGCATCATCGATCGCTTCCGGTCGATGGACGTCGGTGGCGCGGCCGTCCTCACCGGGCACGTGGCCGCGAGCCTCGCCCGCAACACGGCGTCCACCGTGCTGGTGTTCGCGGTCGCGCTGCTCATGGGCTTCCGTCCGGAGGCGGGCCTGGCGGGTTGGCTCGGCGCGGTGGGCGTTGTGCTGCTGTTCATCCTCGCCATCTCCTGGCTCGCCGCTGCGGTGGGCCTGCTCGCGAAGTCGCCGAAGGCCGCGGGCGGATTCAGCTTTGTGGTGATGTTCCTGCCCTACGCCAGCAGTGCGTTCGTCCCGGTGGAGACCATGCCGAGTGCCATTCGCGGGTTCGCGGAGCACCAGCCCGTGACGCCGATCATCGAGACGATCCGCGGGCTGCTGCTGGGCACACCGGTGGGCACGAGCGGCTGGGTGGCGGTCGCCTGGTGCGGTGCGATCCTCGCCGCGTCGGTGCTGTTGGCCAGGGCGCTCTTCGCCCGGCGCACGGGATGAGGGGCGATTACCTCTCGAGTAATGGACGTGCCGCTGCCGGAGGGAGATCATCGAAGGACAACAGCAGCGAGCAGCGGAGGCGTCGTGAACAGTCCAGTACCGGCCGAGGAACTCGAACTGCTGCGCAAGGTGATGCCCTACGCGGTCGAGCTCGGCATCACCCTGGATTCGGCCTCGGCTGCAGAAGCGGTCGGTCGCCTCGCGTGGGCGCCGCAGCGCTGCACGGCCGGTGGCGTCATGCACGGCGGCGCGCTGATGAGCTTGGCGGACACCGTCGGGGCGGTCTGCGCCTTTCTCGGACTGCCGCCCGGGGCGAGCACCGCCACCACGAGTTCGACCACTCAGCTGTTTCGCGCCGTGCGGGAGGGCGAGGTACGCGCCACCGCCCGGCCCCTGCACCGGGG
>JAABUM010002330.1_pt1 | contig 25697 bp, 45 predicted proteins | sample 5559161 | NCBI WGS metagenome assembly JAABUM01 (sample SAMN10711868, study PRJNA513369) | rock metagenome | isolation source: Antarctica rocks | place: Antarctica: Victoria Land, Siegfried Peak nord
ATGCACTGTTCAAGGGTCGCGTATCATGCAGCGCTGCCAGAGGCAGCACTTCCTGCTGCCGCAGCTCCCCGAGGCAGGATGAAACCTGTTTCGTCCTGTGGGGCCGACTTTCCGCGGGGAGGTGACGCGGTGACGTCACCTCCCCGCGAGGTGACGTCACCAGAACACGGCCATGCGCGAGACTCGAAAACCACTTCGCCTCACACGCAAGCATGCTGCGCCACAGGTGGTGGCGGTGGACTGCGAGATGGTGGGCGTCGGGCCCGAGGGCGCGCGCAGCGAGCTCGCCAGGTGCGCACAGTCTGGTCTAGCCTCACAACAGACGCTGCACAGAGCGGTTCCAGCAGAATGCTGCTCCGCGTGGCTCCGACGGTCTGCTCATTTCTGTTGTGACACATGATGTTTGTCGCATGGTGGGCGGGATGGTGCCGTGTTTTGCCGCACACCTTCGCGGCGGGATGTGAGGTGCTGCTTTCGGCAAAGGCGGGCGGACAATTTGGCTCCGCTTCACTGATGGCCTTCACTGACACTCCACAAACACAGAGTGTGCTTTCGCTGAGTCCTCAGACGATGCCGTACCGATGGCCTGCTGACCATTTCACTGCAGGGTGTGCATCGTGAACAATCACGGCGCGGTGCTGCTGGACAAGTTCGCGCGGCCCAAGGAGCGGGTCACGGACTTCCGCACGCGCTTCTCCGGCATCCGGCCGTCTGACATAAAGCACGCGCCGCCGTTCGAGGAGGTGCAGGCCGAGGCGGCGGCGATTCTGAAGGACCGCACTATTGTCGGCCACTCTATCACCAACGACCTGAAGGTCAGTTTTGCAAGATAGACAGATTCTATGCCAAGCTCAGAATAGTTCAGACTGGATCTCAGTCGAGCAGGCTCGGCGGCGATGCTGAAGCACCGCACGGTTGTGGGTCACTCCATCGCTGACAGCCTAGAGGTGAGCCATGCGATGTTCAGTTCGTTGGTATTCGCTTGACTACTCAGATCTGTCAAGGCTCCCAGCCAGTCCACTAGCCAGTTGCACTGGCAGGTCCCACAATCATGTGCATGCTCACCATTGCCTCCGCAGAGAGGTTTGCCGCATTTCTGCATGACAGAGCGTCGCGCACGAATTTCGACAAGCTTATCGGTGCCGATGCCTGCTGAACGCTGCACACTGCAGGCGCTGCTGCTGGGGCACCCGGCCAAGCGCATCCGCGACACGGCGCGCTTTCCGCCGCTCATGCTGCCGCGGCGGCCGGGCGGCAAGTCGCGGCCGCGGGCGTTGCGGGCGCTCGCGGCGGAACAGCTGGGACTGACCATCCAGGAGGGCGAGCACTCGCCGGTGGACGACGCCCGGGCGGCTCTGTACCTCTACCACAAGCACCGCAAGGTCAGTCTCGGTCTGTTTAATCATTGAAATTCGCTGTTAATGTAAATCAAAGTCGCCAAACGGCGGAGCAGCTGGGACTGACCATCCAGGAGGGCGAGCACTTGCCGGTGGACGATGCCTGTGCGGCTCTGTACCTCTGCCACAAGCGCCGCACGGTCTCGCACAATGCGTAAAGCATGGGGGATTCGCAAACATCTTCACGAGTTTCAAATCACAAAAGTGAGCTATGTAATATTATGCTCTGCAGGTGTGGGAGGCTGAGCTGAAGCAGCACGGCAGCGTCAAGCGGCTCAAGTCGCTCATGGCGGGCAAGGGGCGCGGCGCCGCGGCCCGCAGCCTGGCGGACCTCGCCAAAGCAGACGACATGGTGGAGCTCTGACTGGTGATGAAGCGACCGGCTGCCAGCGGCGTACCAGTGGCGGGGAGTTTTGGATCATAGGGCGGGGCCGCGGCCCGCAGCGTAGCAGACCTCACCAAAGCGGATGTCATGGTGGACCTCTGACGGGATATTGAAACAAATTCCGCGCAGCTGCCGATCCGGGAGTAACGCACACATAATCTTATTCGCACTCGGTGCTGGACAGACCAATGCTCTTGCACTGTCTGCCTTTTGTTCGACTCTTTTGGTTACGCATGCCTGCCGCGTGATGCCCGCTGCGTGCTGTTGTTGCTGAGGCTCTAGTGCAATGAACCTCCAGGCCCGCATCCTGCAAGGCAGCACGAGACACGCTGCTCCCACATTACCATGGGCATATGACTAGGCGTCTGCGGTTTTTGCATGGCAGATATCAGCCGCACTGCGTCATCATCCGCATGTGTCTCTGTGTGCAGCGTCGGGGATTGCTGACAAGCTGGCGACATTTCATGCGGACCTGCCCGTTACAGCATTGCACACCAATGCTCGGTCCGTCAAGCTGCCGGACTGCCTGTCACACCAGGAGATGACCTTCATGCAGTGCCTCGCTCGGAGGTGCTCCATGCCATGCGCCCCACACGACATCCAGGTACCAGTTTCTGGCTCACTTTCGGGTCGTTTGACACACTATACGTGCCACATATGCGCAGGCGTCTTTGGGCAGCAGCGCAGTCCTGCAAGGAGACTGCTAGGAGACTGTTGCTGGCGCAGAAGAAGTTTCAAACAGGCATCTGCTGGCCAGGCTGGATATTGGTCGCCTGCTCCCCCTGGTCCTGAATGGCTCAAGCGCTGAAAGCCTTCACGGTCTTGTCAAAGCTGCCCGTGAAGACCCTGTTGCTCTGCACGTCCGTCGCCATGGCGCGCACATTCGATCCTGGATGCGCCTTCAGCTTGTCGACAACCTGCAAACACATCGACGGGGACCGCTGCCACGCCCCAACAGCTATCATGGTTTCCTGATGCAAGCAAGACGCCATGCAGCCAGCGCATTCGCAGTGTGTGTGGCGCAGACCGCAGCAAATCGAAAAGTCTGCATGTTGCACCTTTCCGGAGGCGACGCTGAACACAAAAGCCGCGCCGCCCTCCGCCGCAGCAATGACAGTCGCGCTGCCGTACCACACGGCAACGTGCTGGTGGAATTGCGACGCTGTCTGCAGGCCGTACAGGATCCTGGCCTTCGAGAAGTCTGCGAGGAGGCGTGTGCACTACGTCCGAATCGTCTGAATATAGCTGTCTTTCAGAGGTGAGCGTTCATGATCGCCCTGCGCTGCGTTGCGCAAGTTTCACGGAACATGCTGACGCTGTGACTGAAGTGCACGTACGAATGCTGACTGCAGCAGACTGGAGCGGGCTGGACAGCTGTGCGTGCGGACATGCTGTATAGGGCAGCCGCAAAGTTGGAATTATTGGGGAGGATCCGGCTTTGAGAAATTCACCTCGCACTCGGAAGACCATAATGCGCGGCCCGTCGGTGCTCACGAGCAAGAACTTTCCGCAGGGTGACACCGACGTGGTTGTCGCTGAGAAGCTCAGCGTGGCGTCCCACTCCTGCTCGCAGGGCAGTCGAGGGCAGCTGAGGAATCGGGACGGCTGCTGTGCATGGTGCACAAAAGTACAGCACAGTGCATGCACTCAAGGGGTACCTTGTCGTTCATGTTGATCCTGTCGGCTGCCTACAGGGTCGAAGCATAACGTCAGCCAGGAGCCTGAAAACGTATGCCTCCCAGATTTGGAGCACTTGCCACACAGAAACAATGAAAGCATCCATCATGGCACACATCGGCTGCAAGCTGTAAGCTGGCCCAGTGTGGCACAAACCCTAAACCCTAAACCCTAAACCCAGTGGGCGACCTGCAGGGAGCTGGTGTCGTACTGTTGCAAGAAGCAGGACTCCTTCTCTGCAAGCGTCCCAGAAACAAGTTAGTTGTTACTGAACGTCCATCGGCAGGGTGACGCGACGGCTGGGACTGCCTGAACAAGAAAAATAGAAAGCACCGGCACTCAAGACCGTCTTGCCAAGCTAGGACCGCCAGGCCCGCATGAACACTCGGGATTCTGGCGGAACGAAAGCTTCCCAAGGCAGGCCAGAAACGCGTGGCAGTCGGCGCAGCACCTGCGATGACGACCGTCTTGCCGTCTGCCAGAACCGTCAGGTCCGCGACAGCATGGTCATACGTCTCCACCGCCAGCGTTTCAATTGCGGCGCCGTCTGTCGCAACTCGATGCACCGCCAGAGTGCCGTCCCACGACGCCGTCACGAATCGACCGTCGGCGAGCGCCGCGGCCTTGACAGCATACTTGCGGTGCGGCTTGGTGGTCGCCAGGACCGCGCCGGAGGCGGCGTCGAGAAGCGCGACTCCGCCGTCCATGGCCGTCGCCACCAGCCGCTCCTCTCTGCAGCATCCATTGTTCAAACATTTGCCTGATGTGCCTTGAAAAGGAGCCCCCATCACAGTGGTGCGCGGCTTGGCGGTCGCTAGCACCGCGCCGGAGGTGGCGTCGAGAAGCGCAATGCCGCCGCTCTGGCCGTTGCCACCAGCCGCTCCTTCCTGCCCTTTGTGTTTCATCCTGAGCAGGGAGATATCCCAGAATGGTGGTGCGGCGTCGCCAGCACCACGCCGGAGGCGGCGTCCAGCAGCGCACTGCCGCCATCCATGACCATAGCCACCAGCCGCTTCTCCCTGCAGCGTTGGCGGACAATCTTTATCAAGGGCAGCACCGCAAATCTTGCGTCCAGCAGCGCGATGCCGCTGTTCTTGGCCGTCGCGACCAGCCGCTCTCCCCTGCTGCATGGACGGGCCCTGTTGTCCCAGATTAGCAACGGATTTTGAGAAGAGCAAGCTTCACCATCGGCAATCCTGGCAGTTTTCCGCAACGATGCAGGATCTCCAGGGTGTGTGCAGAGCTACAGAACGCGCCCAGAGGACGTGGCCGGCAGCAGCGCCAGCGACAGGATGCCGCCGCTTCCGGCGTTGGTGGCCCAGACCTCCTCGCCAGACACCGTCAATCGCATCACCACCCCATTGCCTGCGGTGCGCCGAAAAGTCGATTGGCTGCATGTGACTGATCGAGGGCCAGGCCGCCGGAGAGGCGGCGGCGCAGCTCGGCTTGACATCGTGGCTGAACCTTTGCTTTTTCTGGAAACGTCTAGGCGCCACCCGTTTTATCGGGCCGAAGGTCCTCCTCTTTTTTATGATCTTTTGAAAAGGGAGCTCCATTTTAATAAACCATGCGGCGCAGCCTGCCCGTGTGCTCAGCAGATGCGCAGCTGAGGTCTGGCCCTGCTCTTGCTCGGGCCCTGATAGCAACGCAATCGTGCTGTTGACTGACGAGCGCATGACAGCTCATGCACTGGACCTACCTGCGCCACTGAAGAGCGCCGAGCCGTCCCCGGCGACGGCCAGGCTGGTGACGGCGGCGACATGCAGCCCGTCAAAAGACGAGACCAGGCGGCACGGCAGCGGCGGCGCGGACGCCGTCAGAAGTTCCTCCTCCTCCGCAGCGGCGTGGCTGGCGGCCTGGGCCTCTTCATCGCCGCCCGCCTCCTCCTCCAGATGCCGATACACCATCTGAATACAAGAAGGCAAGGTTGTGAAATGCTGCAGAGTTTCAGCTTGCAAAAGCGCCTCCTCTTTCGCGGTGGTGCGGCTGGCCGCCTTCGCCTCCTCGTTGCCCCCTGCTTCCTCTTCAAGGTGCCGGTAAACCATGGTGCAGGTGGATAACACCCATGCGGGGCTCATATGCAGGGCGCAACAGCAGTGGAGGCCAAGTCACACGCTGCACTGCAGTGATGCATGTGCGTACCTCTAACAGCATGCTACCGCGCGGAAGCTTGGCCTCCACAAACCTCATCTGCGTCTGCTGCTCCAGGCTGCGCAGCGCTGCATGCGCCACATAACGAAGCTGAAGGGACACCACGGCGAAGTCGAATTCGCTGTGCACCTGCACGGCGCTGCGCAGAGACCATGTCATCAAGCGATGGCACGAGCAAGATGTGCGGTGGGTGACCGGCGGTGTAGCCCATGTCGTTCAGGTACTGCTGAACGAAGAGCATCGCGAGGGCGTCCGGGTCGGTCACCGGGTCGTGCGGCACCGAAGTCAGCATGGTGGCTCACTGCCAGAAGTGAAGCAGATGATAGCGTGCACTGCCTTTATTGTATCCAAGGCTGCTTGCACACAGTGGGCTATACGGATGATGCAGCTCCCTGATTCGATCCTTCTAGAGATGGCATTTCGATTGGCTGTGCTTGCTGGAAAGTACCGAAGCGACGTTGGAGTCGTCAACTGAGTGCCAGCAAGTTTAGCCGCGTGCCTACAGTAGGGAGCGGCTCCCTGAGTCTGTGCGTGACGCTTTACAACATGCAAGTGCAAGCGCCAGTGTTTCTGTGAGGGAAAGCTACCCAAAAAAATTGTGATCTCGTTCCGACAGCACAGCGTGCACAGCACGTTCAGTGCAACTTCCGGAACAATTGCTGTGTTGCAAGGGCTTGCGAACATAGTGCAGAGGCCTCGCAGCACTCGTCTAGTGAACAGGCAACACAGGCTGGAAGCTTGGCAGTGTGCAGATCAGCTTGTACAAGGCAGTCGACCGGGGGATGCAGGAACAACAAAGTGTGTTCTCAGCACATATCTGCTCCTCCGGCTCCATGATGTGGAGCCAACCACTTGCAGCAGATTACATGAGGCGTGTTGTACCAACGGAACTCGGGCAAGGTGAGATGCTTTGGCCAGTCCTCGGGTGCCTATGCTGGCAGCGGCGCACTGCCTTACGACATGCGCCTTAGCAGTGCTGCGCAGCCTGCAGCAGTGCCTAGCCACGTGTTTCGGACCCTTTCGGCCGGTGTGCTCAGCACACTGTCATGTCCTGAGCACCCACCAACATCCTGGGACGCATTTGCTCCTGCAGGGTCAAGGCGGTCGCGCGACCGCTCCATCACTCCCCAACAGCAGCTGACCGCCTCCGAACGAACCTGAAGCGGTTCTGGAAGGAAATCCTGCCCCAATGTCGGCGTCGGCATGGCGGCCGTCGGATCAGCAGGCTGCTGGGGGCGCAACCGACGACGACCCAGCGTAAGTTACAGCGTCTTCCTTGGCCCGCACCCTGCTGCTGCGGCTCTGATGCAAGTGCATGCACGCCTGAACTGGTAACCCGTATCGGATGCACTCCTCTGGCTCCAACACATAGGCGATATGAACCCCGCACACCGTGCTCTCGGCCAGGCTGTCATGCATCGGCTTGCAGTTCGAAATTTTACAGATATTTCAAGCAATAGGCAAAGCTCCGCACTGAGCCGACGGTGCATGTGTGCAGATGGCAATCCTGGCAGCAGCAGGCCAATCAGGCGTGGTACCAGGAATACCAGCGCGCCCTGCAAGTACGGAAAATGTCTGAAATTCACACCTCGACGCGGCTTCGTTCTTCGCTGCCACAGCAGCAGGTGGCGGAACAGACCGTGTCCCACGCCGGGTGAGCCTGTTTTGCGACAGCCTTTTATCTGCCAGCGCCCACATTACACCGGCCGGCAACCGCGCATGCACAGCGTTTTGCGTAAGGCATACGTTGCTGCACGCCTGGACAGCGCGTGCAGATGCTGTTGCGGACACCAAGCACCGTCCATGTTGCCTCAATCACATGATGCACCTCCGCCGCCAAATGCTACACAGCAGTCAACACAGCATCTGACTGCTGCGTGTGGCCCACAGCAATGGGTACCGCAGCGACCGCTCAGACGGGAAGGGCTTGGATGGAGACCGCTCGGAGTACATTCACGACTCTGGCAAAAACTCTGCTGATGATGATGTCTGGAAGTTCATGGAGGACCAGGAGGCCGTGTGCCGCCACGAGGCGAAGAGGTGCGGCCTCATCGAGACAGATCAAGAGTACACATCAAAGGAGCGCACACCGCACCAACAGGACAGAATCGCAGATTCGCACTGCAAACAGGGCAGAAGAGTGGCATGAGGCTAGCAAGATGTAACGGGCTCCGAGGTCGAGCGCGCACACCGACTTGCCAGATGCTCAGTCCGTCACATTGCCAGGCATTGATCCGTGATCAGCCACTCCGCCGCTGCACGCAATGAACGCAACGCCGCTGCGTTGCTGCAGGGCGCAGGCTACGCTGAATGCGCAGCAGGCGGCACAGCGCGCTCTGCAGCAGCCCGCTGAGCGTTCGCCGCAACAGCAGCGGCCCGCCTACAACCCGCCGCAGCAGCAGCGGCCCGCCTACAACCCGCCGCAGCAGCAGCGGCCCGCCTACAACCCGCCGTCGCTGCAGCAGCCGCGGCCGCAGCCGCAGCCGGCGGCCATGCAACAGCCGCCGCCGTCACAGCAGCAGGCGGCCTGGCAGCAGCAGTCGCAGACACAGCAGCATTCGGCGCGGCAGCCGCCGCAGCAGACGGCAAGGCAGCAGCAGCAGCAGCCGCCGCCGCCACAGCAGGCGAGCAGGCAGCAGCAGCCGACCCAGTCCTCTAGCGGCCTCAGTCGCGGCTTTCTGGCGCGTCAACCACAGCAGCCGCAGCCGCAGGCGACTGGCAGACAGCCGCCGCAACGGCAGGCAACAGTTCGGCAGCAGCAGCAACAACAGCAGCAACAACCAGGCAGGCAGCAGCAGCAACAGTCAGCGGCCAGGCAGCCGCAGCAACAGTCAGCGGTCAGGCAGCAGCAGCCACAAGGGAGGCAACAGCACCCGCAGGTGCAGCCGCCTGGCAGGCAGCCAGCGCCGCAGCTGGCTCCCAGCCGGCAGCAGCCGCCTGTTAGGCAGCAGCAGCCGAGCCAGGCTTCGACCGGCCTGAATCGCGGCTTCCTTGGGGCGCGGCCGCAGGTGAAAAGCTGTGGCGTTTTGGGGCATACTACGCCATACTTGCAAAGCTTGATGCCTGCTCAAATTTATTCGGCGCGTGTCAGTGGCAAACTCTTGGTGGCAGCATCAACCACGGCAGCGAATATGCGTGGCAGATGCAATCTGGCTAGACACGAATCACTTTGTGTGTACTCCTGAAATTCTCCAAATCAACCTTTCTGTTGCTCTGTTGCAGGCAGCAATGCCACACCCAAGGCGACAAGCGGAGTGAGCCCTCAAATCCTTGAATAAAGCCCCTACCCGCTGCCTTTTGTGTCTCAATGCGCCTGTGCTGCATTCGTCTCACTGCTGCCTTGCAGGCCGCAAGCTCCTTGAGGCAGCACTGAGCTGCCATCCTTTACGCAGGCCTCAAGACTCCGAGATTGATGCACAGTGAACGAACCAATGACATCTCGTCGATGCATATCTGCAACACTGATGCATCGTGGAACAGGGAGGCGCAGCGGCTGCTGGAGGCATGCCGCAAGGGTGATGTGCAGGTCGCGACCGAGGTCCTGACCGCGCTGAGGTGCGCGGACTGCCGCTGCTGTGGGGTTGTGGCGTTTTCGGATCTTTGACCTGGCTCCCTATCGGGTTGGGGAGCTCAGGCAAAATAGTGTGTGCAGACGCCTTCTGTCCGACCTCCACCTGTGGTGCATCGATGCAAAGCCCGCACTGCGCACGCATGCATTTACGTGTGGGTATGTGTCTGGCGGAGAGCCGGCATGGATTCATAGTCATGCTCTGTGGTGGCTGTTCGATATTCTTGCTGTTGGGCGACCGTGTAATAATCTGGTGCAGGCACAACCAGAACCTGGTCGACATGTCCTTTAAGCAAGGTACGTTCGTGAACTGCAACAATCGTACTGCTAGGCCTTCATTAGACACGTGTCACATCTGCACCACCTGTTCTATACCCGTATTCAACGATTCAGAGCTTGATACGGCGCTGCGATGAAATTAGATGGAGCCTGCGATTCGAGCAGCTTGAGCAGCTCAAAACCCTGCAACAGGGTGCTACTGGGCCGCCGCGGTCGAGGCGGGCTCCGCCGACATCCTCAAGCTGCTGCACGAGCACATCCGGGTAGTGGACCAAAACAGGACGCGGCCGCTGCGGCTGGTCAATCTGCAGGTGCGCGCTTTAGGGTTTAGAGCGTGGGATCTGGGGTTGACATTCAGTGATTTGCTCCGCCTGGTCACCTGACGGGTGCATGCCTCAGATTTCAAAATGAGCATCTAGGGTTTGCAAGTGCATGTCTGTAAACTGAAACTCGTGTCACCTGCCGGCCACCTTTCACCATGATATCGCTCTGGAAGCATATGACTGACATGCCTGGGGCCGTCGTTGCCGGTGCCGTGACAGAGCAAGGACCCCACGGGTTTCTTCAGCATGCAGCGGTCCTACATCAGCAGTCTGTGACATTCACGAGGTGCAAGGCGCAGGCGCCGCTGTGGTGGCCGCACCAGCGGTCGGCATTCGAGGAGTGCATCTGGAAGCACCACTCGCAGATCGTGGCGGTCGAGCTCGAGGCGTTTCCAGACTGCGTCAAGCAGCTGAAAAGGTGCCGGCGATGCTAAACACTCGACGACGCGCGTGTGCCTACCGGACTCACCCTACATGTAAAGGCTTCCGCAGGGGCAGCGGCCTCGCTTGGGCAGTCACAGACTTGTACGGACATCCGGTCACACCCTGCCAGGCTTCTGTTTGAATGCTTCTGTTTGCGCTTGCCGCCGCCGCTGGCAGCGGCAAAGGCAATCCTGCTCCCAGACGTGGGACTTCCCGTGTAAACAGGAACAAATAAGTTTGCTTGCCGCCGCGCAGGCCGCCAGTGCTCGTAGCAGTGGAGGCGGCGGCGCCCACAGAGCTGCTGAAATCGCTGTGCGCAGCCGCCGCACAACACCGCGCCGGCGGCGTGGGCGAGGCGGACCCAATGGGCACCACCGCCACGCTGCTCCTGCTGCAGCAGCTGCAGGCGCGACACTACCTACGACCAAGTGTATCTTCTGTTCACGATATGGGCCTCAGAGGCGGTACATGCCTGGGGTGTGCTGCATGCTGCTACAGGTACAGGTGTAAAATGATCAAATGCGCTGTCCCATGTGACGGTGGTCCGTGTAATTGCAGGACGCCGGATCCCCTCCGCCAGCTGACAAGCTGCTGCAGCTAAAGACGGTGCGCCTGTCGCTCAGTCTTCGTGGCGCAGGATTGTGACCACAGCCGCTCCGGGTGTGCGTGACATCCAAGGATAAGCTCTCGGGATCAAAGTAGCTCAATGAACTGCTTGCCATAGGGACTGTTGCGGCTGCTGTTCAGATAGGTATCTGTGTTTTCAGGTCTCCACAAAACGACTCTGGATCTGGTGATCGTCTGCTGTGTGACTGAATCGTGCAGGTCCTCCATTACTCAAAGCCGGACATGCGCTTCAAGTGCGGCGACGAGCCTCACATGACGGCGGTCTACTTTGCCGTCGCCAAACTAGAGGGCACGGAGGTGCGGGGCCTTGGGGGGTTGCAAACCCCTTCGAATGTCCCGTCATGTCACGACCTTGTGCTGGTGTGTAACATTGTTACGCTGTCAAGGCATCGCAGGAGCACCCGCAACCCCCGCTGCAGCGATGAGCCCGTGCGTGAAGCGCTGCAACGATGGCCCCACACGTACAGGTCCAGCAGCCATGGCCGAGCACCTCAAGGCGGCAGAGGACAGGGCTCCCCTTCCTCAGATACTCCTGAAGTTGTGCACTTTCTCAAGAGCACGTGCATCTGCAGGTGCTGGAGGTGGTGCTGGAGCACCTGAAGGCGGCAGAGAACCGGGCCAAGGCGGCCGTCGCGCTGGACGCCGCATGCGAGCTCGGCACCCCGCTTTTCAGGTGTGCGGCTGAGCCACACAGTCTGAACCAACGGGCTGCTTGACCGGGCTGACAGGCCCAGAGCTGCTGGCTCGAGAACGTTTGTGCATCTGGACCCCGCCTCACCGCAACAGGCCAACAGCAGCCATGCGGATATCTGATGCGGGCCGTGTCTGGATGCTGCTGCGCCAAGTCCCTTCAGAATCGCGTATCCACAGCAGCAGATAATCTTCGAATGGCTGAGATGCCGTATCGCTGCTGGCATAACAGGGCGGTGATGCAGAGCAAGACGGAGGCGATTACGCTGCTGCTCAAGGCGGGTGCCAACCCGGGCGCACCCTCGTACATCGACAAGGAGCACCGCTCCAGCGCGCTGCACCTGGCGGTTGTCAACGGAGACGAGAGCCTACTGTCGGTGAGGAATTTTCAGAATCTGAAACTGAGATGGCTTCGGGAGATCGGATCTCGTGCATGGCGCCGGAAACTTTGCATTTGCAAGCTACTGGACTTGAAAAGCTGACCTAGCCTCAGACTCAGCTCAGCATACCAGCTTCTGTCATCACGTGCACCAGCGGACGCCCGCGACATCCTCAACCTGCAGCCCCTTCGCAATTCGACAAGCATGCGCCTCCACGCTGCAGGCCATGCTGTGGCATGCGCCGCTGAAGGCGAAGCGGCGACAGCTGCTGGCAGAAACAGTGGACGCGCGTGGCTTCACGGCGCTGCACGCGGCGGTCGACACAGACCAGACGGCCATCGCAAAGTTGCTCGTCGACAACGTGGGCTTTTGGAGGCACATCCACGATGGCAATCTTGCTTTCAATGCCGCTGGAGGGCTGGTGTAACGCAGACGCTTCGTGGCTGTTCTATGTGGGTACATGGCTACATGCAGCTGCCGCGGCTGCATGCGGATGGCACATTCTGTCCTTGGGCCTTGGTGGTTTTCACGCAGCTGATAAAACTTCGAAATGTTATTTTACAGGAGGCGGACATGCACACGCGGCGGACTGCGCCGGCGGGTGCCGCTGCCGTACCGCCGCCGCTGCTGCTGGCCGTGCGAAGGGAGGCCGATGACGCTCTGGGCGCTGTGGCTGAGGTGATTCATCTGACGGCTGCCACTTGAGGAATGCATGTGCCGCTGTTAATGCCGCGGCTGAGCTGGGTGCACCTGTGCCCTAGCAGTCTGCGCCTTTGCGCAAGCTCGAAGGTCACTTGGGGTTGGGGGTGGGGGAGGAGGAACATGCAGCCTGACGCCGCCCCACTGGAGAAGTGTGCCAGCCCCTCACGTGTGCTGTGTGGAGCACGTGTTTCCAGCAGTTTGTGCAACACACATGCAGGGCCAGTGGCAGCTGGCAGACACCTCAGGGCGCTGTTTGCGGACCTGGTCGCTGTCAGGGGCAGCTATTGGGCACCATCAGGGCTGCTTCTTCGCCACTGCATTTTCTGCACGCAGTTTCTGGAGCACGTGCTGGGCCGGTGGCAGCTGGCGGACACCAGCCTGGCGCTGTATGCGGACATGGCCCCCGAGGATGCGGAGCTCATGGCGGCCTGGCTGCAGAAGCATCGCGACGCCACACTCAAGCCGTTCACCAAGGCGAGGGCTATGCTGTCGCTTTATGGCACATCTTGCCCCTCGACTATCTCATCTGAGCCATACTGCACAGCAAAGCAGGCTGCCAGTAATTGCCTGAGCGCACCTGCAGGGTGGAAAACAGCTCTTTGTGATCCTCCCGCAAAGAGATCCCATCACCTGTGCAGGGAGCCGCGCTGAAGCGCCTGGTGAGCGACACGCTGGCCGGCCGCAACATGCTGCTGCTGCGGCTGCTGGCGGACGAGAAGGTGCGGCTCTTGTGTCAGTGATTCCCAGGCCCGATGCGTTGGCGACTTTCCCTTTTGCTGCTTCCGCCCTCTGTCATGCTTCAGGTCGCCCACTGACATTGCATCTCCAGCATTGCGCCCAGCAAGTCGTGTGTTTGATCTCATGAAAGGTCGCTCATAACACTTGGAAACATGGCGTCTGCTTCGTTGCGCCAGAGCTTCGCCATCGACGCGGACCAGCTGCACGCGCTGGTGGGCATGCCGGTGGATGACGCCACGTGGCGCAAGCTGCTGGAGCGCGGCGCCAACGCCAATGCCCGCGACGCCCAGGGCAACTTCCTGCTGCACAAGGTGCGCCGGGTTCGCTTCAAGGGTGGAATTTTACATCTGCACCAGATGAGCTGCTGCAGCGCGGCGCCAATTCCGACACCTCGACGTCCACAGAAAGTTCCTGGTGCACCAGATGAACAACAGGCATAGCGTCCGCGCCCACGCTTAATTCGTGATGCTAATTTATGGTGTATATTTTCATTACAGATTGTTTTGGAGAAGTCATTAGAAATCATTTCTTAATATCAACCATAATATTGCAAAATTCTTTACATTCACGAGATCAGGTCCCGAGTATTCGCATCGCCTTCCGGCGCAATTCCCAACACTGCCGCAGACTGGCGGCCTGATTCAGTACCCGCTGTCAGCGGTGCCATACTACACGATGTATGCGCTGGCGCTGGCATTTCTCCTTGGCTGCATCTGTGCCATGGTTTGGGTTGAGCATGAGCGGGTTGACTGTTGGTTTCCACACTGTCGCTTTTCACACTGTCGCCCAGGGGACAGTTGGCGGTGCCGAGTGAAAGTGACCGTCACTCGGGGCACATCGTCCATGGTCATTGTCAGCAAGCAGCAACAGCGAGTTGGTGTCGTATCGTTGGAGGAGGTGCTGGCGGCCTAGTTCAAGCCGGCGAAAGGCTCACTTGAATGCAGAAGCCTGCGCGACGCGTCACAAGGCGGGCGCCCACCCTCAAAGGTCGCAAGGCCCTTGCCGGGCTTCGAATGGAAGCCTGTGCAGGCGGTGCTGGCGACCAAGCGCAGGCGTTGTGGAGGCGCTGCTGGCTGCATGCTCCAAGGGCTTCAAGCTGCAGGCTTCACTATGGCGTTGGACGCTGACACACGCATCCCAACTTGTTGTCACAGGCGGTGCTGGCGACCAAGCGCAAGCTTGTGGAGGCGCTGTTGGCTGCAGGCGCGAGCGCGAGCGCGCGCAACAAGGCAGGCGCTACTGCGCTGCACCTCGCCGTTACGCACAATGTCCCTAGGGAGCGGAACCGTCTGGCGGAGACGGTGCTGTCGGTGAGGATGCTTCCTTCCCTGAAATGCGGTGAAATGCACCCCTTAGCTGTTTCTATCATAATGTTTCTGCTGCGCTCGAGACAGCGCCGTGTCATGCAGCCTGTGATCAAGTGCACAGTTCATGTCTCCTTCTCGTGGGAGCAGCTTGTCGTTATCTGAGCGCAAGGCGGCTCATCGTCCCACCTCATCATCCATGGATCCTGTGGCGCTTGCCTGAAGATTGTGCACCTGATCGTTCAGGCGGCGACGGACGCCACAACGCTGCTGGCGGCGAAGGACAATGCCGGCAAGACCGCTGCGGACCTCGCTGCGACGCCCAATCTGCGAGACACGCTGCAAGTGCGTTCCAGCATGCCACAGCATTTGCGATCGAGACATTTCGCCCTGGGTGCGGTCCACGCTGCGACGCCCGCAGTGGCAGACGCTGGATGTGCGTCAAGGAATGCCCATCGCGGACGATGGCGACGACTAAGTGCAGCGCATCTGCCATACGAGCTCATTTCTACCCTGCATTGCGGTTCTTGCGCGCTTGTCGACTGGTGTGTGTCAACTGCCTCCCGTAGCCTCTTGAGACGGAGGGAAAGGCGCGGAGAGCTTGTACTCACATACGATGGCAGAGCTCCGCTTTGCCATCCATGCTGCCCTGATTGCGATTCGCTGACTTGGGTCGCTGTCAAAAGCAGGCGTACAACGAGGCACAGAGCGCAGCTGCCAGGGAGCGGCAGGAGGCGTCGGCGCGCCGCAATCGCAAGCGCCAGGCGGCGAACGCAGCGCTGCACGAAGAGAGGGCCTGGTGCGCCCTCCAGCCTGAAACACTGCTGCATGAAAGCTGGACGCTGCTTGAGATGCAGCGTGCCAGCGATGCCCAAAGGCGTTAAAGCGATGGCTCGGAGGCTGGCACCTGGTGCCTGTTGCATGCCCCCCTCAAACCCAGATGTTATGAACGATCTTGCGTGCCTGCGACGCTGAAGCGCGGAAGGCGCCCACGCTGCTGCACCAGTAATGCCTTGTGGAGCTGGTGCGTGTTGCGCAGCATTCCATCCTTCCGTTTGCAGCCATGCCTCAGATTGCAGAGGAACCATGCTTTGCGCTCCGCGCAGGTCGGACGAGGAGTGGGAGGGGCCGGGCAGCAAGCCGCTGGTGCGGCCGGGGGAGGCGGAGCACGTCAAGCGCGCGCGCCTGGAGCGGCTGCTGCAGCGCATTCCCGATGTCGTGGCTGACATGAAGGCCCGCCTGGCGGAGGCCAAGTGCGTCGTCGAGCCGGCCATCCAAATTTCCTACTGAGCTTCAACAGCTTCAACAGTCAGATCCAATTGCGCGGCTGAAGCGGCTGCTGCAGCGCATCCCCAACGTTAGGGCCGACACGATGGCCCGCCAGGGGCAGAGGCCAGTTATGGTTCGTCATGACTGTGCCAATTGTCTCGACGTAGGCTGCAAAGCGTCAAAACGAAATGTATGCGATCCGGTTGCAAATGACGTCGATGCGAAATAAAATCTACCCGATAGCGTTTGTGCTCCATGGTCACTGTCACGGCTACACATTTCCCCCCTGCAACAGACGACAAACTTCCTGCTCGCTTCGGCCCCAGGTTGCTGTAGTTTGTGGAGTGTCAACTGCCTTTGCTACCGCAGGCCGGTGAGAGACGTCCCCACCAGGGCCGCCATTGAGCACGAGGCCCTGAAGAAGGTGGTGGCGCACGCGGCGGAGCTGCAGGGTCTGTACATCGGCGACATGACCGCGCACCCTCTCGCCACGGAGCCTGCAGGTGCCTGCTTCACTGAACCCTACATACAGGCCGTTTACTATCAAGAGCAGAGCAGGCGGCAGCCCAGCATTATATGTGGACACAGCACGCTGGCCAGCGCAAGGCTGTGCGCCCTGCAGCCCCTTCTGGAGCCAATTCCTCTGTCAGGCCCATTGCCAGGCTTGGAAGACCATTGTGCCCTCGATCAGGCTGCCGCTGCACCTTTTCATTGCGCTTATGACGGCCTGAGCTGTTGCCAGTGGTCGCAATGGCTGCACTCGTAGCACATCTCACAGCTGTGTCATCTCAGAACACGTCATCATGGCGTCCCAGGTCGATGGTAGCTCTGACGCCAGCTGCATCACCCTGCACAGCCGTTTCTGATGCGCCACCATCGACCTAACAATGCCGCCCTCCAGCCTCACTGCTGCGCCAATGCATTAGGTGGCATTTGCAGGTGCCGCGGCGGAGGCGGCGGCGGCCGACGCCGCAGACCCGGAGGATGCAGCGGCGGCGGCGGCGGCGGCGGCGCTGGACGCGGTGGACGCCGATAAGCAGCTGGAGGGGCTGCCCTGGGAGTTCACCATCACCAAGGACGCGCGCCAGGAATGGGCCGCGATGACACCCGTGCACAGGCAAGCAGTGCAGACATCGGATTGCAATGGCAAGTCTGTCGATCCGAAGTCGCACCTGCCGCAGCCGTCCCGCAGCTACACAGTGTGCAATGTTTCCCTGCTTGCAGAGCCATGCCCGCCTGGGCGTTTGCCTTGGGCTTTGATCTTTCGCGTTGAGCAGTGATCTCGACCTGTGTTGCCGGTCTACCGCGTAGGAAGATGGTGATCAACAAGCTGCGGCAGATCGGGCAGGGCTTTTGGCAGGCGGACGGCTCGACCGACAAGCTGGTCTTCGATCGCAAGACCGGCTGCGGCGACCTGGAGCTGTGGCGCACCAAGTGGTGCGCGAGGCTCGCCGAAAACCCTGAACGCCGCTGCAGCCAAGCTGGCTTCACAGTGCATGTGCTCAGACGATGAGACGCAGGAGCCCTTACCGCGTTGCTGCTGCAGAGCTTGTGCAGTGTTCAGTTTCGTGTCGACTCAATCCCCACCAGCGTCTTGCCTCATCAAAACAGCTTAAATAGTATAGTATTTTAACAAAGTAAACTAAAAAGGATGTTTAAATAGATTATGTATTTTATTTTACAGGAGTAGTGTCTGAGTGGTTTGATCTCGCTATGTGTGATCCTTCAGTTCTTGCCGCGCTCATGTACGGTTCGTGTTGCACAGGTCGAAGGGCGGTCGCATCCTGTTTGAGGTGGCGCTGGACTACTCAGAGACAGTCAGCGCCTGGCGGGAGTGCCTGCGCCTGTGGGTGCGCTTCATGTGTTGCCTCTGAGCCTGTGGTACAGACTCGTCCGTCCAGACCACGGGACCCGTCTATCAGATCCAGATCATCCAGATCACGGAACCCGTCTATCAGACATGCTGCTGCCAGGCTTCGTCCACCGCACTTCGTTGTGACCATCCAGAACACGGAACCCGTCTATCAGACATGCTGCTGCCAGGCTTCGTCAACCGCACTTCGTTGTGATCCGCCGCACACCGTGTTACGTCGGGGCTCTGGTTGACGTTTCAACTCGCACTGAGCTGCACAAGTGCCCCATGCACTGCGGGCCAGGCGAGCCAATTCAGCCGCCGCAAGCCCTTGTGCAGGTCATCACGAGCAGCCACGACAAGTACGAGGCGAGCTGTGCCAAGATCCAGGACAGCCACCGCAAGTCCAAGGGCGTCGCCGAGAAGCGGAGCCTGGAGGCAGTGACCGGCAGCGGCGGCGTCGCCGGTGACGGCCAGCGGCTGCCCAAGGCGTACAACAGCCCGGCCGACCGGCCCGGGTGACTATGAGCACACATGAACGTGACACCTATTAAGTGCTCACAACTCAAATACAAGTGACGGGCGGCGTTGCGGGCGACGTCCAATGGCTGCCCAAGGCCTACAACACCCCGCGCGACCAGCCCGGGGAACATTTAAACACGTAAATATATACATATGTATACATTCATTCACTGTTGAATAATAGTCAGCATTGCCAGTGACGGCCACCTGCTGCCCATGGCCTACAACACAATGAGCCCAGGTAGATCTGCGAGCGGAGGATTGTATCTGATAAGTTGAATGTGATGTTACTGTCACCAACCTTTCGCTATCCTTGCAGTACTTTACTCTGCACAGCATTTCAATCGAGTCGGCCACTCATCGAAGACCTGCCCGCAGCGTTCTCTGCTCTGCTGCGTACAGCCAACCAGCAGCCACAGGGGATATTGGAGAGTGGTTTGTGCCGCTGAGTGCTGGCAGTGCTTCATCTAAGGCACTGCAGACAGCAGGGGGAAGCCTGGCAATGGATGGGCCGGAGCGGGTAACATTGCGCGGGTTTCGCTGCAGTCTAGCTCCGGAGCGCTGACGCACTGCCAGTGTTTCTGTTGAAAGACAGCGCGTCGGGAAACTGCAGCAGCCTCCATGTTGTCGTCATGGACCAGCTGCCATTTTTGCGGCCTTTGCCCTACACACGTCCAGGCACACCAGCACTGCCGGCATGGTCCGCCTGTCGACCTGCACCCTGCTTACATTGATGGGTTCGTTGTCTTTGTCGCAGGTCGGGCGGGGCGGAGGGCTGGGCCAGGCCGCCGCGGAAGGAGGAAGCGGCAAAGGAGCTGCGGGAGCACCTGCCGCCCGCCAGCGCTGGCAAGGACGCCTACACGCTGCTCAAGTTCTACAACCTCACCTCCAACGTGCTATCGTCCGTCATACAGGTTCGCATTTTGTTGCAGATTCAATCTGTTTGTGATTGACTGCGCACAACGCTGAAGTCATGCGAGTGGTGCTAGCCACCAGATAATACGGCAGCGCTGGCAAGCCACAACCACCTTGTACCTTGCCTTCCCTTGCGTGCAGGGACCGCTGAGACTGGGAGTGTAGGAAGCCTGATGAACTGACCTGGGGCCTGCACATGTCGGGCTGCGGCGTGTCTAGGCAGACGCAGGGATGCCTCGCATCTTGCTTCATTTAGCGAAAACAGGAACCTGTGCGCCGTGTACAATGCAGGGCATGAAGGACAGCGAGGTGGACTTCCCCTTCAAACTGTCGCCGGACGAGGAGGAGATCGTGAAGCTGCGCCCCGACCCGCCCTGCTCCGTCATCCTGCTGGGGCGTTCTGGCACCGGCAAGACCACCTGCGCCGTGTTTCGCATGTTTGGCGCCTGGCTGCAGTGCTCGCAGCCCGGCGCCGAGCCCCACAACATGGTGCGGCTCGCCTGACTCAGCTGCAATGACATGTGCGATGCAATGGTTTCTGTGCAACGGCGGGAGCTGCAACTGTACTTTACGATGTGGTGAACCGTCAGTATGGGACTGCCATGACACCCGGCCACTTGTGGTGCTGGTGTCCGGCATGGCCAGACACAGCACGCTTCATGCTGACATGAGAAACGTTTGCAGCCCTGAGGTGAGACTTCTAGATATGAGGGAAATCTGTGAGCTTATTCTGTCTTGCTGCCCTCCCTGCGATTACTCGGCCAAACATGTCAGGTGGGTCAGCGACCGGTCTGACATCACGAGTCGCGGTTGGCAGCATACAGGGCTTTAGGGCGGGTGGCGCAAACCCCTAGCAAGTGTTACCAAACACGCCGTCCTTTGGCCATTCTAGCCTGCCGACATATCAGTACTGATGTGATGTGAGTGTTGAACGTAACCGCTGCAGGTGTTTCCTTGCCAGCGCGACGCTGCGGGATCAGGTGGTCCACTCCCTTCCGTAGCCTGCAGACACAACCCTACAGATCTCTACAAATGTGTCTACAAGCATGGGTTGTTGCCACTACAGGTGTTTCTGACGGCCAGCGCGACGCTGCGGGAGCAGGTGGCCATGTCCTTCCGCAGGCTGCAGGCGGCGGCGCCCAACGCGCCGCCAGCCGGCGCCGCCGAGGCCGCCGCGGCGGAGCTTCACACCTTCGCCAGCGTGCCGGGCATCGCCTTCCCGCTGTTCCTGTCCACCAAAAAGTACCTGCACATGCTGGACGGGACACTGCCCAACCCCTTCTTCCCGCGGTGCGTCTTGCTGCTTGTTTGTAGTATTTGTGTATCGCCTGCTGTCTTCAGAACCAAGTGCGCCAGCACACGATGGACGGCGCGCTACTTGACCCGCCTCCTTTGCAATGCGTGGCCGTTGCTGGGATGTTCGAGTTTCGTTTCCGGTGTCGTTCCATCAAGCGGCTTCCTCGCAACTGCTGGACGAACACCCGCCGCACCGCAGTTCGCCCCTGAAATGGGCAACTTCAAAGGGGACTGCATGGCGTGCGGTTGCTCACTGAGTTGCCATTCAAGCGCAGCGGCCATCCACTGAGGTTGCCTGCCTGCCAGGCCATCAACCAATGGCCGTCGCTCTGATGATTACACAGGGCTCTGGTGATTGCAAGGCAGTGAGTCACCACTCCACCGGGGAATCTGTGGTAGGTGACAGCCACGATGGACGAAGACAGCGTCGGTAGTGACTCAGAATGTGCAGCGACTTCGCACGCTGTGTTCATGCGGTTCACCTCCTGCAGGCTGGAGAACGGCGCGTTGAAGCACTCGACGGCGGATGTCACGGACCCTGATGGCATGGACTTTGCTGTCACCCTGGACGGCGACTGGGAGGTGCGTCATCCGGCAACACGCAGACATGTGAAGGCCTCCGGGCACGGGTTTGGTGGTGTCGCCAGTATCAGCTTTGAAAACTTCCACAACTCGACTTGCTGGAGGAAAACCCTTGGTAGATCTTCAACGTAGCCTCAAGTGCACATGGGTGTAGGGAGGTCGCCAAAACTGAACTACAAAAGACCGCACAGCATGCCGCAGGATCCCTGGACATGACCTAATTCTGCTCACTGGCCGAGCACCTGATGGCGAGTAGCAGACGGCATCTGATGTCGGTAAGGGCGTTCGATCAGCTCTTCCTGCCCATCGGAAACCTTTATTTTCGCAGACCAAACTTGGGATGCAACTAAGGGCGATTAGCGCATCAGTCATCATTGGCATATATCGTCCCACTCCAGTAGCTGTGCCGCTGGGCTTTGCAACTGTGCCGTTGGAGTCCGTCAGCTCTCTGAAACTTCCTCCACGTGAACTTCGCAAGCATGACATTCTCAAAATTCCCTGAAGTTTTTCATGCTGGCGCATATGCCTACAGCTCGCCAGTGCTTCATTGCTGAATGCAGGACGACGCTCTGGAGCGGAAATTGCTGAGTGACGAGGCTGAGGAGCCGGCGGCATGGTGTTCGGCGATCTAGCCAGTTTCCCCATCAGTAACACCTTTTTACCTGCTGTTGAACATCAGTAATATGGCACGGTATTGAACACAGGACGACGAGCTGGAGGAGGAGCTGCCGAACGATGATGCCGAGGAGGGCATTGGGCAACTCGTTTCGACGACTCAGCCCGTTGAACACCGCCTTTTTGCCTGACACCATTGTGTGCCATTTTTGATTCGTCTCTGAAATCATGACACTGATGCATGGATGCACTCAACAGGAAGACGAGCTGGAGGGGGAGCTGCTGGATGACGAGGCCGAGGAGGCGGATGGCGTGGCGTTTGGCGCCGCTGCGGAGGTGGCCGCCGAAGGCATTCCGCGCACTGAGGTCACCTACCAGGTGCGCCGCGATCGTGTATGCCTTCCCATTTACGATTGCAAATCGGAAGTTCTCGGCTTCTTGCACACGCATGCAGCTCGATGTAGATGTGCAGGCGACTCCCACATTTGTGCCAAGCAATGTCACTCTGCAGGGCAAGGCTGCAGTTCGCTGTGCGCGGCATCTTATTCCCACGATAAAGCTGGGACAGGTTGTTTTCCTTCCTGCAGTAACTCACGGACGACGCGATGTGGCTCAAGACCGACACGCCAGAGCCGTGCGGGGTTCTGCAGCCAGGCTTGAGGCTCAGAGGATCAACTGAAACATCCATCACACCTTCTCTTCTGCAGTGGTTCATGGACGACAAGGTGTGGTTCAAGATCACGACGCCGGAGGAGCGAAAGGCCCTGCAGCCGGGCCTGGTCTTCCAGGAGGTGCTGTCCTACCTCAAGGGGCGCCGAGGCCGTCTCCAGCGACGCAGGCTGGCTATCGCTTGAGCAGTACCTGGAGGCGAGTGCCCGCATTTACAATCACAATCGCACCTGGCATCTCTTGATCACAGTTTGGCAGCTATCTCACAAACAAAGATTGCTCCTCAGCTGGACGGCCCTTGGCAACCTGCACCTGGGCGCTTGACTCCTTCAAGTAGGTGCCTGTGGCAGTCTACTCACAGTCTGTCAAATGATGATCTCGCCTGTGATGGTGGTACGACTGTGGATCTGTGGCAGACCTGTTTGCTGTTCGCTGCTACCGCCAGGTGGGCCGGAAACGGGCGCCCAACTTCGGCGAGGACATGCGGCGAGCGGTGTACCCTGTGTTCCTGAAGTACGAGCGCGTCAAGGTGCACATGATCCTGCTGCACTCCCTTGCCAGCGCTGCACTGACTGCTCATGTCTTTTGTGCCGCTCATGGCAAAGGTGCTGCTCTGTTGTCCGCTTTGACCGCAGTTCCAACAGCAGATGCACACAAATGCCCAGCGAAGGGGGTCTGGAGCTCAGCTCCGTTTCCGCTTGAACCGGAAAGCCCTTCGTGCTGTCGATAGCAAACTTTTCAGCCGTGCATCTGCAGCAGGGGCTTGACCCACAAACGCGACACCATGGACACATGGAAACCCACCCGCCAGCAGCTGCCCATCCTGGCAAAGGTGTTGGGCTGCTGAATTCATATCCGTTCTGTCATGTGCAGGCACAGCAGCGCAAGTACGACACAATGGACCTGGTGGCGTCGATCTACCGGCGGCTGCGGTCGGGCGGCTTCCCCGGCACCGAGCTGCACAGCCTCTACCGCGACGAGGTCCAGGTGCGTCTTTTGTCCTCATTTCCAGGAAACTGCGAGGTCCAGCATTACTTCCGGGCACTACGGGCTTCTCCCGGCACTGCGCACCCTGTTTTGGGAGAAGGTCCAGGTGCGACGCCTTTTTCTTCACTGTCAAATATGTGAGTAAGGTTTTCCTGAGATCTTGGGCATCGCTTGCGGGTGGCTTCCCCGGCACTGCGCTGCACAGCCTGTACCGCGACGAGGTCCAGATGCTCCTGCACCGACATTCCTTTGTCCGAACTGCTGCAGTCGACTGCTGCAGCAGTCGAACCAGCTACCTGCTGCAGCAACTGCTGCAGCAGTCGAACCAGCTACCTGCCCTTGTTCATGGCGCGCAGGCAGCCCTGATGCACCAAAGAGCTGCGCGAGCAGCAGCGCAAGCAGCTGACCCAGTGTGCTTTGTTGCCATGCCCGTACCGACTCCTGAGAAAACTGCTGATTGCATGTCGGTGGCCAATGCGCGATGTTGCGCATGCAGGATTTCACCCAGGCGGAGCTGCTCATGGACCTGAGGTGCGTGAATCTCACACAAGTTTGAATTCGGACTAAGGCAGTCTCGTGAACCTGTGCAGCTCCGCCATCAACATCCCTGCGCAATGTTCTGGCCATGGCCCTGCATGCCTCTGTTGACATGCTGATGCATATTGTGCCCTTCTGCAGGGTGGTGGACAACCCCAACTCCCTGTTCTACTGCGGTGAGATTGACCGGCTGTTCCAGCCTGTCGACCGCACCTGCTCAACACTGCTGCACCGCGGCGTTGGCGCGCATCGCGGCATTTGCTGGCCGGCTGTTCTAATGCGGAAACCCAGGCTGCAGCACAGTCTAAGAAGTAGTAATCTTCCTGAATGATGGCTCGAATCTGAAGCCCCTCGTTGGTCCTGCAGGCGACACCTGCCAGACAATCGCGCGCGGCATCGGCTTCCGCTTCGAGGACATCCGCACCCTGTTCTACGACGAGTCCGCCCGCCGCAAGGTAGGCGCCTGCAGCTTTGCTACAACAGGCGATCTGGAATACATGATGACTGTTGGTTGCGCTTCCGGGCGATCTGAAACCTCCCGCAACACTGCGCACATTACGTGACCAGCAATCCCCTGACGTGGCAGACACACATGACAGCATCTCAAGTCTGCGCTGTACGCTGAATGGATGACTTGACGATTCCGGCTGCATGTGTACCGACGTGGCAGTTGCGCTGTTGTGACCCCAGGAGCGCGGCGAGGACTTCCACAAGCAGGTGGCGGTGCCCAAGCTGAAGCACATCACAGTCAACTACCGCACACACTCCGGCATCATGAACGTGCGTATCTGTCTGTGTTGCCTCCCCTGATCAAATCAGATTGGCTACGCACATGCGAGTTTCCAGCAGAACACTGCAGCCTTCGAGATGAGCAGCTGGTGCAGCACTGGGCTCCAGAAGCCGTTCATCCTTCTTCAGCGGCGCATCTTCATATCTTCTTCAGCGGCGCATCTTCACATTTTCTAAGGCGGCCACCATTGTGTTTCTCAGCACATGGGCTGCCTCGCGCCAATCTGAGAGGTCCAACCCACAGACACATGGTAACATGAATCCTGACTCATGTCGCACTCCACCGCTCGCAGGTGGCGTCCACCATCGTGGACCTCCTGACGCGCTTTTTCCCGCAGCACATGGACCGGCTGGAACGGGAGAAGGCGCACTTCCCCGGCGACGGCCCGCTGCTGCTGTCCAGCCTCACCACCGACGACCTGGCCATCCTGCACGCAGCGGCTTTTCGTCAATCACGACCCGCTGCTGCTGTCCGGCTCCGAGCGCGAGGCCTCGCAGGTGGACCTCGAGAATTGCGGAACCCGACAGTACTGTGACAAGTGCAGCCTGACAAACGGAACTGCTGCGTATGCATATTCAGGTCGAGGATAGAACACCTGTAGATGAAGAGGGAATAGCGCCGCAATCTAGTAGGCGGCGGCATTCCCTCTTCTGCGTGCGGAGCTCGGGTCTCCTCTCAGTATGTACCTGCGCAGATCCTGGCAGTGGTGGCTGTCATCCGACCCAGCCACTAACATGATAATCCGGCCCAACCAGTAACGTGATAATTGCCGCCATTGTGTGCAGGTGGAGGTTTTGGGCGCACCAGGTCATCAACAGCACCCAGGGCTGGTCCGTTATTTTAACAATGTGTTTCCCAATGGATCGCCCAGAGGCTCGTATCCGATGTTGCCCGCAGGTGGAGTTTGGCGCACACCAGGTCATCCTGATCCGCTCCACCGACAACTTTGACACGCTGCCCGAACTGCTCAAGGACAGCAATGCCCTCACCATGACCGTGCCGCAGAGCAAGGTGAGGTT
>JAABUM010002331.1_pt1 | contig 25692 bp, 17 predicted proteins | sample 5559161 | NCBI WGS metagenome assembly JAABUM01 (sample SAMN10711868, study PRJNA513369) | rock metagenome | isolation source: Antarctica rocks | place: Antarctica: Victoria Land, Siegfried Peak nord
GGCGAGGGTAACAGGCGGGGGTGAGGGACGCCCATGATACAATGGGGCGATAGCCACGGGCGCCTGTAAAGCAGACAGGATCGACCCTATACTTCGATAGAAATTGTGTGCCCTGGAGCGACATGAAACGAACGCACCGCATCACCCACATCTCGCGCCGGCGGCCGCCGCGCAAGAGCAAGTTCTGGCCCATCGTCCTCGTCATCGCCGCGTTCGGTCTCCTGCTGCAGTTCGTGCTGGTGGGCGCCGCGTTGACGGCGACCGGGGCCGGCGCCGCGAGTTACTACAACACCGTGTCAGGCGAGGGGCTCAAGAAGCTCTCGCACACGACACGGCCCGAGGACATCCAGCCCACGCGCATCCTCGACCGCCACGGTCAGCTCCTGCTGGAGATCAACGACGCCAGACGCGGACTGTACCAGTACGTCCCTCTGAGCAGGATGCCGCGTTACATGAAAGAAGCCATCATTGCCAGCGAGGACAACTCGTTCTATACCAACCAGGGCGTCGACCTCAACGGCCTGGCGCGCATCCTCCAGGGGGCCTTGCGCGGCCACGTCACCTCCGGCGGCAGCACCATCACGCAGCAATTGGTCAAGCAATTGGTGCTGACGAGCAACCGCGACGCGCAGCGCAAGCTGCAGGAAATCGTGATCGCTCGCGCCATGTCGCAGCCCGGCGCCGGCTGGACCAAGAATAAGATCCTCGACCTCTATCTCAACACGGTTTTTTTCGGCCACCACGCCACCGGCATAGAGGCCGCGGCCCGCGTGTACTTCGGCAAAGATATCTGGCAGCTCGACCTCGCGCAGTGCGCCCTGCTGGCCGGCCTGGTGCAGAGCCCGACCAACTACGATCCCATCGCCAACGGCCCCACCGACGCGGTGAACCGCGCGTACCTCCATGTCCTCAAGCTGATGGTGACGTACGGCGACATCACGCCGCGACAGCGGGAAGACGCCTACATCGAGGCGCGCGCATTCAAATTCGATGCGCCGCCGTGGCGCCAGTCCGACGTCAGGAGCAAGGCGCCCTACTGGACCAACTGGATCACGCAGCTCCTGGAGGCCGGCGGCTCGGCCAACTCGGCCAGCTATTACGACTCGACGCTGGCTAACGTCGTGGCCCGCGCCGGCGGGCTCGGCGCCGGGCTGACCATCACCACGACGCTCGATCTCACCATGTACCGGCACACGCAGCAGATTATGCAGCAGCAAATCAAAAACCTGGACGGCTTCAACGTGCACGACGCGGCCGTGGTCACGATCGACCCCAAGACGGCGCAATGCCTCGACATGGTCGGCGGCGTCGACTACAGCAAGAATGGTTCGTATTACAACATGGCCGCTGTGCCGCGCCAGCCAGGCTCGTCGTTCAAGGTCTTCACCTACCTCACCGCCTTCAAGCAGGGCTGGTACCCCGCCAAGATGATCCTCGACGAGCAGCAGTCGTGGCCCGACCCGACCTCGGACAACCCGAACAACAAGTACACGCCGATGAACTACGACAAGTCGTTCCACGGCGCCGTGTCGGTGCGCATGGCCCTGGCTAACTCGTACAATATCCCCGCCGTGAAGACAATCGACGCCGTGGGCAAGGAGAACGTGGCCAGGACGGCCGAGGACATGGGCGTGTCGTACCTGACGGACTACATACGGATAAAAGAGCACGGGCGCCCGCCGCTCTCCATGACGCTGGGCTCCGAGCCAGCGCCGCTGTGGCAGATGGCGCAGGCCTACAACACCATCGCCAACGGCGGCGTCTTCCGCCCCATGGCCTCGGTCCTGACCATCGCCGACGCCAACGGCGCCACGCTCTGGACGTACAAGACGCCGCGGGGTACGCAGGCGCTGGCCCCTCAGTACGCCTACATGATCGAGAGCATCATGAAGGACAACCAGGCGCGCGTGCCCGCCTTCGGCCAGAACTCGGCGCTGCAGCTCGGCCCCGACGACCAGTTCGGGGCGAACGTGCCCGCCGCCGTCAAGACCGGCACCACGCAAGATTTCAAGGACAACCTGACCATCGGCTTCACGCCCAACCTGCTCACCGCCACCTGGGTCGGCAACCCCGACAACAAGCCGATGAACAACGTGGAGGGCGTCACCGGCGCCGGCCCTATCTGGCACGACACGATGGAGTGGGCTTTGAAATACCTCAACCTGCCGGTCCAGGCCTTTCCCATCCCGCCGGGCATCGTGCTGGCCCGGGTCTCGCCGGCGGGCGCCCTGGCCAACGCGAACACCAGGTGGCCGACCGTCGACGTCTTCCCCGCTGGAAAGGTTCCGCACACGTATGACAACGGCTATGGCGACACCTTCAGCCCGTACCGCGTGCTCTACCAGTCGTTCAGCGTCGACGGCGGCGCTTACGACCCCCTATTCCCGGGCGACATATCCCTCTCGCCTCAGTCGCTGATCAACCCGCTCCCGGGCGCCACTCCCGTGGCCGGGGTAGGGCTGACCCCCGTGGTCGGCGCGCCCCCGTACCCCGCCGCCACGACCGCTCCCGGCGCCACCCCCCCCGGCGCCACCGGGAGCGGCCCGACGGGGACCTCGGGGACCGTCCCCTACAACCCTGGCAAGACCGCCAACCTCTGCCCGAACGGCGGCTACTACAAGTATTGGCCGGTGATCGTGAACGGGGTGGTCGTGCGCTACGCCTACCAATGCTCGTAGTGTGAGATCGGCGCTACGGCGCCGACATCTATGGCTTGTTGGCACGTTGCCGCAAGTCCCTGTACGATAAGTGCAGCGGCGTGTCCGGCGCGCGTGGGGCGCGCTGATCCGCCAGGCCCGTCTTCCGTCTCACTCTGAAACGAGGTATCCATGGTCCGCTCCCGTGCCCGTTCTCGTGGCCACATCCTTGCCCGCTTGATCCCCGCGGCCGCCGTCCTCTCGCTCGGGGCGCCGGCCATCGCCACCCACACGCCCGCGTCGGCCTCCATGTCCATGGACGCTGCGACGCCGCAAGCTCCGGCGCGCCGCGCGACCCTGGACGTGCCCCGCGACATGTTGCGCAGATTCGCCGTGCCCGTCATGGTCGAGATGAACGCGCCGGCGCAGGCCTTGCTCGATTCGACGCCGGAGTTGGGGTCGCTGTTGAGCGGTGTGCGCGGGCGCCTGCTGGACGCGCTGCGCGCTGACGGCGCCCGCGACGTCTACGCCTATCACCTCATACCGGCCGTCGCCGCGACCGTGTCGGGCGACAAACTGCCGTCGCTGCTCACGCAGCCGGGGGTGCGCGCCATCGTGCTCGACCATCAACATAGTCTGCCGCGCATCCCCGATACCGGCGTGGGGACGCAGGGCGGGGCGCCCGGCGGCCCCGGGCGCGCAGTGGCCGGGCGCGTGGACGCGCCGCAGACGGTCGAGCCCGAGTCGTACGCCCTGACCCGCGCCGACGTGGCCCAGCGCGCCGGCATCACCGGCGCCGGGGTGCGCGTGGCGGTGATCGACTCGGGGGTGGACACGAGCGTCCCCGACCTCGCGGGCGTGCTGGCCACCGACGACGCAGGCCGACCGCTCTACAGCGACTGGACGGGCACCGGCCTGCGGGACACCGTCGGACACGGCACCGCCTGCACCAGCATGATCGCCGCACAGGGCCGCGCCCTCTACAAAGAGGACAACAGCGCTTTGCTGCAGGTCTATCCCGACCCGGGCAAGCGGCCCACCATCGTCCAATCGCACTTCCACCTCTATGGCATGGCCCCCGGCGTCAAGGTGATGGCGGCCAAAATCTTCGACGCGCGCGCTCCGCGCGGCGGCGGCTTCGACTCGTGGATCGTGCGCGCGATCGAGTGGGCGGTCGACCACCATGCTGACGTGATCAGCGAGTCGTTCGGCGGCCTCTCGGTCCCCAGCACGGGTGTCGACCCTACCGCCGAGGCCGATAAGGCGGCGGTCCGCGCGGGTGTGACCGTGGTCGCGGCCGACGGGAACGAGGGTCCGGGCCAGACCACCATCGAATCGCCCGCCAACGCGCCCGGCGTCATCGCCGTCGGCGCCTCGACCGACTTCCGCGCGTTCGGGCAGAGCGGCTTCCTGGCCACGTTTGGCCAGACCACGGCCGACAGCATCGCCTCGTTCACCTCGCGCGGGCCTACCACCGACGGCCGCCCGCGGCCCGACCTCGTCGCCCCCGGCGCCTTCACCTGGGCGCTCTTCCCTCAGCAAAAGTCGGACGACGGGCCGGAGAAGCCGCCGTTCAACGTGGGCACGTTCGGCGGCACCAGCCAGGCCACGCCGGTCACCGCCGGCGCCGCCGCGCTCGTGGTCCAGGCCTATGAGCGGGCGCACGGCGGCGCGCGCCCGTCGCCCGCCACTGTGCGCTCCATCCTGATGAGTTCGGCGCGCGACCTGGGCTTCCCCTCCACCGACCAGGGCGCGGGCCGCGTCGACGCCTGGCAGGCCGTGCAGACGGCGCTCGGCAGCGGCCCCTCGTTCCTGGTGGGGCCGAGCTCGCTGGCTATCTCCGGTACCGTCTCGTCGCCGTTCCGCGCCACGGTCTCCGTCACGAACACGGGCGCGACGGTGCAGCGCTATAGCCTCGACGCGACGCTCTCGCGCCAGAGCGCGCTGCAGGAGTGGTCCGGCGTCAGCAAGGGCGCCACCCTCAACGCCTTCACATTCACCGTCGCCCCGGGCCTGGAGCGCGTCGTGGGGGCCGTGTATTGGAAGTCGGCGGACCGCTTCGTCGTACCGGGCGGCGCCAGCAAAGACGTGGCCATGCGCGTCGCGCTCTACGACCCGTTGGGCCGCTTCGCCAACTACTCGTACGGCGTGGCCAGCGGCTACGCCTCGGCGCAGGTATCCCACCCCATGCCCGGCGCGTGGACGCTCGTCGTGTCGCAGAACGGGCGCAAAGACGGCAAGGGGGTGCGCCGCTACAAGGGCAGCGAAGGGTTTCAGGCCCGCCTCTACAGCTACCAGGCGCAGCCCTTCGGCACGCTCACACCTGGCAGCGTCACCCTCGCGCCGGGTCAGGGGGCCCGCGTCGCGCTCCAGGGCGTGACGCCGGCTCAACCGGGCGCGCAGGGGCTGACCGTGCGCGTGCGCGGCGATCACACGGCGGCCATCCCGGTTGCCCTGACCTCCTACATCACGCTGCAGGGCAACAACGCCGCCTTCGAGGGGACGCTGACCGGGGCGTCGAACGGCTATTTCTCGCTGGTCAACGAGAACAAAGTCTACTCGCTCGCCGTCCCCGCAGGGACGCGCACCCTCAACGTGGCGCTCTCCTGGCCCGACACGGGCTACGGCGTCGTCCTGCTCCTGATCGACCCCTCGGGCCAGATCGTCGACGGCCAGTTCAACGGCATCCGCTCGAGCGACTCTGTGCCGAGCGGGAGTGACGAGCCCCCGTTCGATCTCTCAGCGCACCGCCTGCAGGCCATCTGGAGCGATCCCGCGCCCGGCAAGTGGCAGGTCGCGGTGATGGACGCCATTTTCGCGGGCCAGCAGCGCGTTGAGCCGTTCAGCGGGCGCGTCACGCTCAACGACGCGCCGGTCATGCCAAGGGCCATCGAGAAAACGGTGCTCCCGGGCAGCAGCTTCGACATCGCCCTGGGCGTGCACAACAACAGCGGGCCGAACGTGGCCGAGGGATACATCGGCTACGCCACGACCGACCGCTACAGTACCGTCCCGCTCGGCGTGATCCGCGGCCCGTTCGGACCCGTCGGCGGCGCGGTCAAGGGGTCGAGTGTCTACACCTATACGACCGGCTTCGTGCCGCCGGACACCAAGCTCCTCGTCTCGTCGTTCGCCGCGCGGGACCCCAACGTGCCGATCGACCTCTCGTTCTCCGACCCCATCGGGTTCGCGCGGGCCGAGGGGCAACCGGCGCGGGTCACCGTCGACGGGCACACCTACGAGGGCGCCTCGGCGGTCGTCGCCGGCCCGTCGCTCCCCATCGGCCAATGGAACGGCGAGGTCACGCTGCGGCGGCCGGGCGACGCCGGGGCGCACGGAGGCCTGGTGGGTACCAGCTACGCCTACGCGCTCACGCCGCTGCCCTGGGTCGTCTTCGACCACGGCCTGCAGGACGGGCGCGTCACCGGCGGCCAGCCGCTCATCCTCTTGCCGGGCCAGGGCGACCAGCTCCACGCCAGCGTCACTGTGCCGCTGGACACGAAGCCGGGCGCGTACCTCGCCCACCTCTCCGTCTACACCGTCTTCGGCGACAAGGTAGCGGCGATCCCGCTCACCATCACGGTGCAAGCGCACACGGGCCAGGAGCCGGCGCCGGGGGGTCGCTAAAGAGCTATCAGCTATCAGGGATCGGCCGTCAGCTTTGCGTAGAGCAAAGCTGACGGCCGATCCCTGATAGCTGATATACTATTCGGGTACTACCGATGATTTGAGGAGACGATTATGGCCAAGTGTGATGTGTGCGACAAAGGGCCGGCGTTCGGGCGAAACATCCGCCACCGGCACAGCGGCCAGTGGCTGCGTCGTGCGCCCAAAACCTCGCGCATGTTCCACCCTAACCTGCAGAACGCCACGATCTACACGAACGGTGTGCCGAAGAAGGTTAAGATTTGCACGCGCTGCCTGCGCAGCCAGTACAAGACGGCCTAGGCCTAGTCGAGATAACCAACCGGCTGGGTCATGTGGCAAGGGAGGGCTGCTCATACGAGCAGCCCTCCCTCGTGTTTATTGGGAGCGCCAGCTTCCGGTCGGCAAACGGTCGCGGCCACGGCGCCGGCTACCAGCGACATGGCTGCCTATGACGGCCTGCCGATGGGGACGCCAGCGATCCCGGTACAGTCGACCTGGTAGGCGCTAGTAGGGTAGACACCAGTAGGAGTGAGCGTGGAAGCGAACATCGAGCGGGCACAGGGGTCGACGCGCTCTATTTTGCGCAACCGCGCGCTGATGACGCTGATGCTCGGCCACTTCACGGTGGACACCTACGTGGGGCTGTTGCCCGTCCTCTACCCCGTGCTGATCGAGCGATTCGCCCTCACCTACAGGACTGTCGGGCTCGTCTCGCTCGCCTACAGTGGGACCGCCGCGATCGCGCAGCCCCTCTTCGGGCTGCTCGCCGACCGCTACGGCACGCGCTTCATCGGCCTGGCGCTCACGTGGACCGCGACCTTGTTCGCCGTCGTTGGCTTCGCCCCCACCTTCCCGATCTTGCTGGGTCTCGCCGCGGCCGCGGGCCTCGGCTCGGCGGCCTATCACCCGCTCGGCGCGCTCAACGCCAACCGGGTCATCCCGACGGCGCAGCGCAATACGGCGATGGCCTTCTACTCCACGGGCGGTACCCTGGGCGTCGCGTTGGGCCCGCTCGTCGGCATCGTGATCTTCGGATTGTTCGGCGTGCGCGGCACGGCCCTGATGTTCCTGCCCGGCGTCGGCGTGGCCTTGTGGATGCTGCAGGAGATGCGCGCCGCCGGCCTGAGCAGCCCGGCGCGCGTGACAGGCGGGCGATCGACGCACGCGCCGGCCCCGATCGTGCCGCTGCTGGCCGTGATAGGCGTGATGATGTCGCGCAGCTGTACCGTGTATGTGATCGAGGCTTTCATCCCCACGTGGTACAAATCGCTGGGCTACGGGGCGTCATTCTACGGCCCCCTCGCCACGACGATCGTCCTGGCCAGCGCGGCCGGCACGATCGGCTCAGGCTCGCTGGCCGACCGCTACGGGCGGCGCGCCGTGGTCGTCGGCTCGCTCGCGCTGAGCATCCCGGCCCTATGGCTCTTCACCACCTTCACCGGTCCCAGCGCCTTCATCACCGTCGCCTTGGTCGGCCTGCTCGCCGCCTCGTCGACGCCCCTGATGCTGGTGATGGCGCAGGAGCTCCTGGCTGGCCGCGCGGGGATGGCCTCCGGGTTGGTCCTGGGCCTCGGCTTCGTCACGGGGGCGATCGGCGTGCCCGTGACGGGCGCGCTGGCCGACCACATCGGCCTGCAACGGGCGCTCCAGCTGCAGGTCGCCCTCGTCGCCGCCACGGTCGTCGTGGCCCTCCTGCTGCCGAGCGAGGGCTACATGCGCGGCCTGGGGCTTACGCGAAAAACACCGACGCTCTACCTACTCGCCCGTCGGGACGGCGCTCGCGAGCGCCGTCGCCGCACGCGCGCCGGCCGTGGGGCCGACCTGCAACAGGATGGTGTTCTGCCACGGATCCTGGACCGCGACGACGCCGGCTTGCTCTAATACGGGCAGGCCGACGCCTGCGATGCGGGCCACGACGGCGGCGCGAGCCTCCTGCGTAGGCAGGTCGATCGTGAAGAAGCGCAGACCGGCCGTCCCCGCGGGGGCCGGCGAGGCGCCGCGGCTGTGCCAGGTGTTGAGCCCGATGTGGTGGTGGTAGCCCCCGGCCGAGACGAAGAGCGCGCTCGGCATCCGGGCCATGATGTCGAAACCGAGGACGTCGTGGTAGAACGCCGCCGCCCGCGCGATGTCGCCGACCTGGAGATGCACGTGGCCGAGGCGCGTGCCCGCCGGCAGGCCCGTCCACGGCGCGCCGGCGCGCTCGGCCTCTCTCAGCAGCCCCCGCAAGTCGATCGGGTCCGTCGCCATTTGCACCTGCCCGTCGACCCAGGTCCACTCGTCGCGCGGGCGGTCGCGGTAGACCTCGATGCCGTTCCCGTCGGGGTCCTGGAGATACAGGGCCTCGCTGACCAGGTGGTCGCCCTGCCCCGGCAACGGCAGGCCGAGCCCCAGCCAGTGCCGCAACCAGCGGTCGAGATCCGCCCGCGCCGGCAGAAGGATCGCGAAGTGGTACAGGCCGGTATAGCTGTCCCTGTTCAGAGGCCAGGGGCGCGCCCCCGGGCGCTCGGCGAGGAGGAGCAGCGGCGTCCCGGCGGCGCCCAGGGTGGCCGCGCGCCCGTCGCGCTCGAGGACCGTGAAGCCGAGCGCCTCGCTGTAGAAAGCGACGGAGCGCGCGAGGTCGGCGACGGTGAGGGAGAGGAGGCCGATGCCTGTCGCGGGGTCGATCGCCGTCGCCCCCGTCCGCTGGTCTACCGTGGTCATAGGGATTGCCCTTTCTCCACTGTGTCAAAATTTGACTATTCAAAAGTTATCTTACATCTCTTTATTTGACGTGTCAATATGTGTTTTGTAAAATAATGGCATGGACGAGCACGACAGGGGCGAGCCCGGACTCCTCGACGACGCGCGGATCACGACCTTCGGCCGCCTGGTCGAGGCCTACGCGCTGCTCTCCAAGCTGCTCGACGATGAGCTGGAGGGGGAGGTTGGCCTGCCCTTGCTGTGGTACGGCGTGCTCCTACACCTCGGCCGCGCCCCCGGCGGCGTCCGGCCGATCAGTGAGTTGGTCGAGTCGACCGCGTTCACGGGCGGCGGGGTGACCCGGCTGGTCGACCGCATGGAGCGGGCCGGGTACGTGGAGCGCCGCGCCTGTCCGGGCGACCGGCGCGTGACCCACGTCGGCCTGACGGGACGCGGGCGCGACCTGCTGGCGCGGGCGACCGCGGTGCACGTGCGCGGCATCCAGGAGCACATGCTGGACGCGCTGGAACCCCCAGAGGTCGCCCAGTTGGATGCGCTGCTGGTCAAGCTGCTGCCCCCACCTGCGCCCCCACCTGCGCCCGTGCCTGCGCCCCCACCTGCGCCCCCACCTGCGCCCGTGCCTGCGCCCGCGCCTGCGCCCGCGCGACGACGTGGCCCCGATGATGCAACACCCTTGCCCCGAGGATAAGGAGGGTAGGCTATGTCAAAATCCGAGCCGGCGACGCCGACTCCGGCCGCGTTGGGCGCCGGCGGGACATCCCCTTTCGGCATGATCGACGGCGACACCGCTGTAGTGATGGCGGACGCCTCGCCAGCGGGGCGCCCTATCGGCGAGGGCGCCCTGTGGTTCAAGCGGGCCATCTTCTACGAGTTGCTCGTGCGCGCCTTCCAGGACAGCAACGACGACGGTATCGGCGACTTTTCCGGACTCATCTCGCGCCTCGACTACCTGCAGTGGCTGGGGATCGATTGCATCTGGCTGCTCCCCTTCAACAAAAGCCCGCTGCGCGACGGTGGCTACGACATCTCCGACTACTACGAGGTCCTACCCGAGTACGGCACGGTGGACGACATTCGCCGCCTGCTCGACGAGGCCCACCGGCGCGGTATCCGCGTGATCATGGACCTCGTGGTCAACCACACCAGCGACCAACATCCCTGGTTCCAGTCGGCCCGCTCGGCCCCCGACAGCCCGCACCGCGACTGGTACGTGTGGTCCGACACGGTCCAGAAATACGCGGGCGCGCGCATCATCTTCACGGACACCGAGACCTCCAACTGGACCTGGGACGAGGCGGCGGGGGCGTACTACTGGCACCGCTTCTTCAGCCACCAGCCCGACCTCAACTACGACAACCCCGCCGTGCGGGCGGCCATGCTCGACGTGTTCCGCTTCTGGCTCGATCTCGGCATGGATGGCTTCCGCCTCGACGCCGTGCCCTACCTCTACGAGCGCGAGGGAACGAATTGCGAGAACCTGCCCGAAACGCACGCCTTCCTGGCCGAGTTGCGCGCGACGGTCGACCGCGAGTACCCCAATCGCGTGCTGCTCTGTGAAGCCAACCAGTGGCCCGAGGACGTAGTCCACTACTTCGGCACGCCCGAGCGCCCGGAGTGCCACATGAACTTCCACTTCCCCTTGATGCCGCGCCTGTTCATGGCCTTGCGCCGCGAGGAGCGTCACCCCATCACCGACATCCTCGCGCGCACCCCGCCGATCCCCAAGGGAACCCAGTGGGGCATCTTCTTGCGCAACCACGACGAGTTGACGCTGGAGATGGTCACGGGCGAGGAGCGCGACTACATGTGGGCCGAGTACGCGCACGACCCGCGCATGAGGATCAACCTGGGCATCCGGCGCCGCCTCGCGCCGCTGCTCGACAACGGCCGGCGCCGCATGGAGTTGTTCTGCGCCTTGCTGCTCTCGCTCCCCGGCACGCCGATCCTCTACTACGGTGACGAGATCGGCATAGGCGACAACATTTACCTCGGCGACCGCGACGGCGTGCGCACGCCCATGCAGTGGACGGACGACCGCAACGGGGGCTTCAGCCGGGCCGACATGGCCCGGCTCTATCTGCCGCCGGCGACGGACCCGGTGTACGGTTACCAAGCGGTCAACGTCGAGGCGCAGCAACGCCAGGACTCCTCACTCTTGCACGAGGTGCGCCGCCTCATCAAGGTCCGCCAGGGCTGGCCCGTCTTCGGCGAGGGCGACTTCGAGACGCTGCACCCGGCTAACCCTGCCGTGTTCGCGTTCCTACGCACCCTCGACGACGGTGTGGCGCTCTGCGTCAACAACCTCTCGCGCCACCCGCAGCCGGTCGAACTCGACCTGGGCCGCTACGACGGCCACACGCCGGTGGAACTGACGGGCGGCGTGCGCTTCCCTCGCATCGGCGCGCTGCCCTATCTACTCACCCTCGCGTCGCACGGCTTCTACTGGTTCAGCCTCGAGCGGGCGGAATGAGCGCCGTCCGGACTACATTGATGCAACGAGTAAGGAGGGGCGCGCCTCGCACACCCCTCTACCAGGGTGAGGTCAGGGGTGGCCGGCCGGGCGCAGCCCAACAACCGGGCGGCCCCCCTAACCTCACTACTATCAACGTGGACGGCCGGTGAAAAGGTACGGCGCGCGTCCGGCACGCTCCCTGGAACGTGTGGACGAAAAGCGGAGCGGAGCGCCGGGCTGGAGCGCTCCGCCCCGTGGGGACGCATAGCGTCCACCGCCAGCATACCACGAAGTGATCAGGCGATGCCCGCGTCGTCGAGCGCGCGGTCCAGCAGATCGGAGAGGCCGAGTTCGGCCGCCCAGCGCCGCAGGTAATCCAGCTCGATGTCGTGCGCTCTCACCTTCAAGATACCCAGAATGTCGGTCCACTGGCGGTCGGACACCTCGCCGCCCATGCGGTACCACTCCAGCTTCGCCAGGATCGTGCCCTCGGCGTCCGACACGAAGACGCTCCGATCGCCCTCCGGCTCGATCGTCCGCGAGACACGACGCTCGAACTGTGAACGGTCGAAAGGGCGTCCCTTAGCGACGAAAATGTCGACCTTGAACCCTGTGCCGAGATGCAGGAGGTTGAAGCTTTCCCGATGCCGTATGGCATCGCGCATCATCGCTGGGTCGGCGTAGAACTGACCCGACAACATCCCCGCGAATCTGTCCACCTGATCCTCGCTGAGGTCCGCGACAATATCCGCATCCGCTGTCGCGCGGTATGTGCCGTGGACGCCGCTGGCGAGCGACCCACCGATGTAGTAGGAGATACGGAGATGATCCAGGGCGGCAATGACCATGAGCGTCACCGGGATAGGATCGGTCACCATGTACGCGTCCTCCTCGTACTCGTACTGCCGGCCTTCGCGCGCCGTCTTCAGCCGCCACGCCGCCTCGGCGCCCAGTCGTTGCTCGTCCAGGCGGTATCGCAGCTCTCGCCCGCCCGCGCCTGGGTACCGCTCCTTGATCCCACCTAGGGCGAGAATAGAGAGCATTGTATTCATACCCACAATGAGTTGCGCCTTGCGCCACGCGGGGAGGCGCGCCAGTATGTCGAGTTGCATCCGCTCCACAGCAGGAGTGGTGTCCTCGGAAACGGTCCTCATGGATGTCACTATACCAACGATGCGCCTACACGCGCCGCGGCGCTCCACGCACAACGCCTTGCTCCGCCTGGGCGTGGACATCCGGCAAATTGAGATTTACCCGGAGCGGGCGCGCAGGTGCAGGTCGGCGAGCGTGGTGAGCGCCTGCAGCGGGGTCATGCCGTCGATGTCGAGCGTGGCCAGTTCGGCGGCGAAGGCGTCCCCAGTGTCACCGTCCGCGCGATAGCCGTCGCCGGCGCCGCTGGCCTCCTTGACCTTCCCGGCGCCGCCATTGCCGTTGCCGTTGCCATGCGGCCCGCGCGGCTCGAGCGGCTCGGCGAAGAAAGAGAGCTGCATGGAGTCGAGCGCGTCGCGCTCGGCGCGCGCCTTGCGCTCGAGCTCGCGCAGGATCTGCCGCGCGCGGCGCACCACCTCTTTAGGGATGCCGGCGAGCTCGGCCACGTGGATACCGTAGCTCTTGTCGGCCCCGCCCGGCACGACCTTGCGCAGGAAGCACACCTCGTCGCCCTCCTCCTGCACGTCCATGCGGTAGTTGCGCACGCGCGCGAACAGCTCGGCCAGCGTGTTGAGCTCGTGGTAGTGCGTGGCGAAGATCGTCTTCGCCGCCCGCTTCGGCGTCTCGTGCAGGTGCTCCACAATGGCCTGCGCAATGGCCACGCCGTCATAGGTGCTGGTGCCGCGGCCAATCTCGTCCAGGATGAGCAGCGAGCGCGCGGTGCAGCTGTTCAGGATCGTGGCCGTCTCGACCATCTCGACCATGAAGGTGCTGTGCCCCGTGGCGATATCGTCCTGCGCGCCCACACGCGTGAACACGCGGTCGACCACGCCGACGCGCGCCCGCTTTGCCGGGACGAACGAGCCGATCTGGGCCAGCAGCACGATCAGGGCGGTCTGGCGCAGGAAGCACGACTTGCCGGACATGTTGGGGCCGGTCAGGATGGCGATCTGCTCCCGCGCCCCGTCGAGCGTGATGCTGTTGGGCACGAAGGGCTCGTCGCGCTGCGCCACCTCGACCACGGGGTGGCGGCCGTCCACGATCTCGATGCGCGCGCCGTCGTCGAGCTCGGGCCGCGTGTAGTCGCGCTCCACCGCGACAGCGGCGAGGCCCGCGTAGACGTCGAGCCCGGCGACCGCTTCGGCCGTGCGCAGCAGGCGCGGGGCCTGCGCGGCAATACGCCCGCGCAACTGGGCCAGGAGTGATGCCTCGATGGCGGCGCGGCGCTCGTCTGCAGAGAGGATCAGGGCCTCGCGCTCCTTGAGCTCCTGCGTGATGTAGCGCTCGGCGTTGACCAGCGTCTGCTTGCGGACGTAGTCTCCCGGCACGAGGTCGCGGTTGCTGTTGCTGACCTCGATGGAGTAGCCGAAAACCTTGTTGTACGTCACCTTGAGCGAACGTATACCCGTGCGCTCCTTCTCCGTCTTCTCCAGGCCGGCCATCCACTGCCGCGCTTCCCTGACCGCCTCCTCGATGCCGTCGAGCTCGTCCGAGTAGCCCTCGCGGATGAAGAAGGGGTTCCCGGCCCCCGTCTTTGGCTCGTCCTCGAGCGCGCAGGCAATCTCGTCGCACACGTGGGCGCAGCCGTCGAGCGCGCCCACGAGCCCGCCCAGGGTCGGACCCTTGGCGCTATCGTCGCCCGCCAAGAGCTCGCCCGGACGTTTGTCGGGACCCGTGAGCGCGGCGGGCGCGGCGGGCGCGGCGGGCGCGGCGGGCGCGGCGGGCGCGGCGGGCGCGGCGGGCGCGTCCAGCACGTCCCTGAGCGCCGCGGCGCGCTCGAGCGCGCCGCGCATGGAAACGAGGTCGCGCGGGGTGGCCGTGCTCTGCAGCACCTTGCCGGTGAGGCGCTCCAGGTCGGGGATGCCGCCGAGGGCGCTGGCGAGCTTGAGGCGCAGCGCCGCGTCGTCGACGAGCGCGGCCACGGCGTCCTGGCGCGCGCGCAGGGGGGCCAAACCCAGGAGGGGACTGGTGAGCCAGCGGCGCAAGAGGCGCGCGCCCATGGCCGTCTTGGTGCGGTCGAGCACCCACAGCAGCGAGCCCTCCACGGCGCCGCCGCGCATAGTGTGGTCGATCTCCAGGTTGCGGCGCGTGGGGCCGTCGAGCACCATGTGGTCCTCGGGCATGTGCACGGCGATGGGGCGCAGCTGCGGCAGCAGGTCGCGCTGCGTCTGCTCGAGGTAGGCCAACAGCGCGCCGGCCGCGCCGACGGCGAGGGGCAGGCGCGCGTAGGGCTGCCCCTCGAGCGAGCGCAAGTCGTAGTGCTCCGTGATCAGGCGCGCGGCCACCTGATAAGAGAAGTAGCGTGGCTCGAAAGGCGTCACGAAGGCCCCCCGCGCCATCACCGGCGCGACCGGCGTCGCCCCCCCCCTCCCGTCGTCACCACTCCCGTCGCCGCCTCCGTCGCGCTCGCGCTCGAGGTCGGTGGAGGGCCACAGGACCTCGGTGGGGGCGACGCGAGCCAGTTCCCGCTCGACGAGGGCCGTTACAGGCTTGCCGTGCAGCGCGACCGCGCCGATCTCGCCGGTGGTGACGTCGGCGTAGGCGACCCCGGCGGCGTCGCCTTTGACGAGCACGGCGGCGAGGTAGCGGTTGCGCTTGGGGTCGAGCAGGCCGCCCTCCACGGCCGTCCCCGGCGTGACCACGCGCACGACCTCGCGCTCGACCAGCCCCTTGGCGGCGCGCGGGTCGCCGAGCTGCTCGGCGATGGCCACCTTGTAGCCGCGCGAAACGAGGCGCGCGATGTGGCCCTCGGCGGCGTGGAACGGCACACCGCACATAGGGGAGCGCTCGCCCTTGGCGAACTCACGCGAGGTCAAGTGGACCTCGAGCTCGCGCGCGCCGACCTTGGCGTCCTCGTCGAACATCTCGTAGAAATCGCCGAGGCGGAAGAACAGGATGGCGTTGGGAAACTGCGCTTTCAACTGCAGGTACTGGCGGCGGACAGGGGTGCTCATACCCTTATTTTAAGCTATCGGCGCTATTCTCGGCCTCGCTCGATACCACCCTGGGCGCGCCTTAAATTGTGGAGCCGCGCGCTCCTCAGCCTCGACCCGCGCGTTGTGCTCAACCGCGAAGTCGCGATATAGCTCATCGGTCAGCGCGATGGGTTTGTTCGTGCGCGGGTCGATGACCCGCAGCCACGTACCGGCGGGGCGCCACTCGGTCTGGCCCATGGCGACCGGCCGCAACTCCGCCCCGAGCGACGGGTTCATGACGCCTCCGCTCGACAAGGCCGGCAACGGTTCCATGCGCCCCCCGCGCGACTCGAACCCCAGGAATGGCGGCTCTGTTTCCTGTTGCGGGTCGTAGATGTAGTACTCTTTGGCGCCCAGCTCCGCATAAAGGGTGCGCTTCCCGCGCGGGGCCTCGCTCAGGTCTTGCGCGCGCGTGCTCGACGAGGTGATCTCGAACACGATGTCGGGGAACTTGCCCTGTACCCACGTCTTCCAGCTAGGCGGCGCGGGGGCGTCCGATCGAAGATAACGTAGACGTCGGGTGAGATGTTGTCGCGTCCGTTGTACCTGTTGTAGTAGACGAACTGGTTGCCGCCCACGGTCGTCGTCCCCAGGCGTCCTTGCAGATCGAACAGAGTCTGCAGCATCCACTGCAGGTCGACCATCTGGATGGCGTTGGCGGATGTCTCGGCCATCGGCTCACCGTCGCTGTCGGGGAAGGTGGACCAATCGATCTCCGGTGTCGTGCGCGTGACCATCGTATCGTCCTTCGTTCCTGTGGTGGCGCTGTCGCCCGAAAGGATGGATGAGCAGTCGAGTTAGTCGAGTTAGCAATCCGTCCATCATAGCGCCATTCTAGCACGACTCGCCATGTGGCCGCATGGCCGGGCGGACCTGTGCTACAATCGGCGCATGCGACATCCGCCTTACCTGCCGCGCCTGCCGCGCGCAGTCATATTGCTATGCCTGGCGCCACTTGCCGTCCTATTGGACGGGTGTGGCGCGCCCGTCGCCCCGGCTGCCGTCGTACAGGCGGGCGCGACGGGCGCGGCGGGCGCGCCCACGATACGTCTGGGCGCGGGCGCGCGCGCTGTCGACCTGCTGGTGGAGCCGGACGACGGGTCGCGCGCCCTCACGCGCGCCATCCGCGCGGCCGACCGGTCGGTGTGGCTGACGATGTACATGCTGACCAACCACACAGTCGTCCACGAGCTCGAGTACGCCCACGCCAGCGGCGTCGACGTGCGTGTGATCCTAGAGCCCCACCCCTATGGCGCGACGGACAACCCCAACCAGCCTGCCTACGACAACCTGATGGCCGCCGACATCCCCGTGCATTGGTCCGGCCCGCGCTTCCGGCTGACACATGAAAAGGGCATGCTGATCGACGGCGCGACGGCCTACATCATGACCACGAATTTCACCCACGCGGCCTTCACGGCCAACCGCGAGTTCGACGTGGTCGACCGTGCCCCCCGCGACGTCGCCACGGTGCGCGACGTCTTCCTGGCCGACTGGCGGGGGCGACCCTATGCCCCGCGCGCGTCGCTCGACGGCGACCTGCCGCTCAGCCCCTCCGACGCGCGCGCCCTGCTGGGGGCGCTGATCCGCTCGGCGCGGCGCGCGATCGACGTCTATGGGGAAGAGCTGCAGGACGCCGGGATGGAGCGCGAGCTGGCGCGGGCGGCGCGCCGTGGGGTGCGTGTGCGCGTCACCCTGCCCGCGCCCGCGCCGGGCACCCCCGACTACGACGCGGCCGGCGTGCGCGCCGTCACCCTCGCGGGCGGGCGCGTCCGCCGGCTGCCGCGCTCGTACCTCTACATCCACGCCAAGGCTATCGTCGTCGACGGCCGGCGTGCGTTCGTCGGCTCGCAGAACCTCTCCGCGGCCTCGCTCGACCAGAACCGCGAACTGGGCGTCATCCTGGCCGACAGCGACGCCATACGGACGCTGGAGGGCACGTTCGAGGTCGACTGGGCGCACACCTGACCTCAGGCGCCGCGACTCGTCGCAGGCTCAATACGCGCACGCGGGAGTGGGGATTGCCTCCCGGGTGTCGCTCCGCGCTAGATCTCCCCGGCCACAATCGCGCGCAGCGTAGCGCGGTCGTACAGCCGCGCCGCTCCGTGGCGGAGCGGCGTTCGCCCCTGCCCTGTTGTCGCGGCCACACGCTCCCGTTCGCGGTAGAGTTGCTCCACGCGGGTAGCCGTCGAGTCGCGCAGCCAGGCCATCCGGCGCTCCTGCGCGCGCCGATTTCCCGCCAGCGCGGCCGGTTTCGTCTTCGCGCTGTGGTGAGGGTGCGCGACGGCGACGGCGCGCGCCGCGTCCTCGCACCACGTGTGCAGGCGCTCCATGGGGATGTCCTGAATGTCGGCGCGGTCGATGCGCTCGACGAGTTCGGCCCGCATGTGCGCCCGATCCCTCTTGCCGACCATCGGCGTGCGCATCGCTTTGGGCGCTACCTTTACAGGTATCCGCCGCACTGCGCCGCGCTCGGCTCCGCGCGGGGCGGCGGTCGTCATAGGTGTGGATGTCGTGGTCATAGTATCTTTCCTCCTCCTTCTCTACGTGTGGATGCGGTAGCAGGCGGCATGATCGCTCACCCGCGGCATGATCGCGCGAACAGGGCCGTGGAGACGGCGGCGCGACACGCATCCCGCGAGCGCCGCCTCGTCAAGGCGTATGCGTTTCACGCGGGGAAGGCGTGCCGCGACCTTCCGCGGCATGAGCAGCTGTGAGGCTGGCGCCCGGTAGGGCAGCCGGCGCGCCCCCCGCCGTAGGAGGTAAGGGCAAGACCTCCTCGTCACGCAGTCGCGCCGCCTCGTCCGCCTCCGTGGGGACCGCGGAGCGGGCCATCCAATCCGCCTCGCGGGAGTTGCCCGTCGGGCGGACGAAGCGGGGGGGCAGATTCAACAAACGGCGAAGCCACTCGCTCATAGCGGCCAACGACGGGTGCCGGCCGCTCGCGCCGTCCGCTCAGAGGCGACGCCGCGCCCTACCCCCTCCGGCTGCCCACTCAATACGCGTCGTGGGGCGTCGGCGCCGCGGACGGTAGTCGCGCTTCCCAGCGGCTTTTTCGGCATCATAGTTCTCCCTCTAACAGGGTACCCCATCCGACCGGCCATTTACGAAAGAGAGAGATGGTACAGGGATACAGGGCATGTGTGACTGATGTTGCGGCGGCCCCAGGCGCGGCGCACGCTCCGCCAGCAGTGCGTCGAACGCCACCGCGTCGAGATCGACGTCCTGCGGCAGGAGGGCCAGCGCCGTCGGTGTCGAAGAGGACGATTTGTGAGATTTACGTGAGATGGTGAAAACAGCGGTCAGAGTCTACGTGCACAACTCTCTCTTAAGAACAACGAAGGAGAGGGCAAGCCCTCTCCTTGTGACGTTTAGTAAGTGGAGCTGAGGGGAGTCGAACCCCTGACCTCTTGAGTGCGATTCAAGCGCTCTCCCAACTGAGCTACAGCCCCAAGCTCGCCCTGGCGGTCCCGATCAAACGGCGCGCTCACGGGCACAGGCGTATTGTGCCGCATTCGGCGCTATTTGGCAAGTCCACCGTGTGGTTGTGTGGTTGCGTGGTTGGCGGGGGTCTGGGGGGAAGCCCTCTCCCCGGGTTTCCCCGGAGGCGCGCTAGGCCCTCGCACCCGCGGCCAGGGTCCGGGGGACTAGTCAGCCGTGGGCGGAGGGGACGAGAAGGGGGCGGGAGGGGGCGAGAGGGCAACTTTTCACGAGCCCTGGCTTTGTGTGATATCGGCGCCGTCGGCCGGACGCGCGCCTCGCAGCGTCCACCCGCGCAGTTCATCCCACGCGTGGGTGAGTTGGGCCGGGCTGAAGTAGCAGTGCGCCGGGCCGCCGAAGAGAGCGCTGGCCGGTTTGGGGGCGACGACCTGCTGTACGAGGTTGGCCTCGTTGCCCCGCGCCGCCACGCGCGCCCGGAACAGGGATTCTTGCCCGTAGGGGACAAGCGGGTCGATAGTGTTGTGGATCGAGAGCACCCGGGCGCCAAAGCGGCCGGTCGGCGTGTAGTTGGCCTTGACGTAGGCGACGGCCGCGGGCGCGGGCGCGATCCGCTCGACGCCCGCGTTGAGGGCCTTGTCGTTCATCGAGCCCCTGTAGACCTTGCCGACATTGCCGTATCCGTTGCCCCCCGCCGTCTTCTGGTAGTCGGCGAGGCCGTAGGCGTCCCCCAGCAGCGCGGTGATGTAGGAGATCGCGTCGGGGTTGGCGCCGCTGACGCGCGCGATGCCGGCCACGGCGCGGGCATAGGCGGGCCGGGACGGCGCCCCCGCGAACAGCGCGCCGACCGCGCCGACCACCGTGTTCGCGCTTAGGGCCGGATCGGGGAGCGCGGCATGGCCGGCGCCGGGGAGGGCGACGGGCGCGCCGAGGAACCGCGTGTAGTAGTCGTAGATGACGCGGAAATCGGTGAGGTAACGCAACTCCTCGTACCAGCCCGCCACGACGCCGCAGTAGGACAACAGGCCCGCGTACGCGCGAGGGTGTGTTTCGACCAGCCCGATCGCGATGTCGCCGCCCATCGACTTGCCGAGGAGATAGGTGCGCGACAGGCGGGCGACGCCGCCGACCAGCCGCCGCAGCAACTCGGTGTCTTCCATCCCCGCCCGCACGGCGTAGCCAACCTTGCTGTACGCGGAGTAGCCGTAGGCGAGGCGCTGGGCGAAGGCCGCGGCGAGGACCGCGCCCGTCGCCTCGTCCGGCCGCGGTAGGTCGAGGCCACCTGGCGCGCCGGGTGTCACGTAGCCCTGGGCGAACAGGACGAGCTCGTGGTCCCACGCGGCCGGGAAACGTAGCAGAAACGCGGCCCCATCGAGCGTCCCGGTCGCCGAGAGCGACCCGTCGGGCGCCCTGGACACGGTCAGGCCGGTTAGGCGCACGCCGCCGGGGGCGAGCGATCGCGCCGCGGCCGCGAACGCGGCGACGGTCAGGCCATCCGTCCCGTTCGCGACACCGGTCCCACCAAGTCCCGCGGGCCGCGACGGCTTCCCTGCAGCGCCAAGCAACGATAGGGCAACGCACAGGGCGAGACCGGCGACCGCTCGCGGCGGGCGGCGCATGGATGGCATGGATAGTGGAAACATAGCGATTTCCTCGATCGTGAGAGTAAAGGCCAGGTCCTGAAAGACTATAGAGGATCTTCCAGGGCCTGGCCCCGCTGGTTGTCACGCCGGTGCGACGGCGCCGGTTCCCGCTAGCGGACCGTGACGAACGACTGCATCTGCGTGTCCCCCGAGGGAAGGACCCGCGTGACGGCGGCGACGTTGCGGAACGGCGCGATCAGCGGCTCGGCGTCTTGCCGATAGGTCGCGAGGTCCGACGCGCTCACCGCCTTCCGGCTCTGCGCGTAGGCGAGCACCTTGTCGACGAGCGCGAGCAGGCGCGACACGTTGGTGTAGCTCACCGATGCGGCGGAGGCGGCGCCGCCGGCGTTGGCCAGCGCCGTCCGGTAGTCGGCATCGACCGAGAGCGGCGCGGACGCCGCGCGCACATCGTCCGGCAGGTCGCTGGAGATGACGAGGAACGTGTGGCCACCGACCTTGCGGAAAGTGTAGCCGATCGAGGGAAGCGCCGCCACGACGTAGCCGTCGCTGCCGTCGGGCAGGGTCGCCTTGGTCAGGAGCGGCGCGCTCGACGAGCCGCCTGCCGCGCGCGTGAGCGATGTGAGGATGTTGTTCACCGACGCCTGCGCCGAGGCCTGGTCGGACACTTCGGTCGCCAGCTCGAGCGAGCCCGGCAGCTGCGGGACCGAGCCGAGCGAACTGCTGTTGCCCGCGACCCCCGCCGCGACGACGGTCGAGATCAGGGGGCTCGTTTCGTCGTTGATATCCACCACGACCTCGCGGCTGACCAAGGGCAGCACATCGCGCGCGATGTCGATGCCGGTCTGCGCCCGCGCCTGAGCCAGGGTGCTGTTGGTGAGCAAGCCCGCCGAACGCAGCAGCTGCGCAACGTTCGCCACCGAGACGTAGCTGATGGCGTTGTTGCCCACCACGCCCACGCCGTTGTTGGGCGTCAGGGAGAGCACGCCGGTACGGGGGGACGCCGACGTGATGGTCGAGATGCCGTTCGGCAGGGCGGTGATGCCGACCGCGTAGGCGCGGAGGGCAGAGAGGGTCGCCGCCGTCTGCCCGGCGATACCGGTCGCGCCACCCTGGGAACCGGACGCCTGTACGGAGCGCACGAGGAGGTTACGGCTCACGTAGAACGTGAGGGTGTGCGTGTTCGTGCCCCCGATCTGCGCCGCGGCCTTGCTAAAGTCCGCGTCCGTGAACAGCGACGGGCTATGGAAAGAGGCGGCGTCGATCACGCTCTTCACGCTCGCCACGTCGGCGGCGACCACGCCGTCGCCCGACACGACCGCGCCGTACCCACTGCCGAGGCCGCCGGTGAAGGTGACGCGATAGATCGCCGTCCCGCGGTACGACGTGGAGGGCGAGAAGGTGGCCAGGCCCGAGAGAGGGTTCCCACCGTTCATGACGCTGGCGGGCTTCAGCTGCGCGATGACGGCGGCCAAGGGCTGCGCCGAGGGGTTGGTCGGGATCGTGGCGAAGACGGCGACGCGGGCGGGGGCGGCCTGTAGTAGCGTGTTGAACTGGCGCAACGCGTCCGGCCCGATGGAGGCCTCGAGCCGGTTCAGCGCGGCGGCCGTGCCCGGATGCGCCTGGTAGGTCCGCACGAGCGCGGCGAAATTGTCGCCCAGGGTCCCGGCGCGGTCCAGCTCGGCGTAGACATCGGCCGAGGCGGGGGCCAAGAGCACGGGGTCGGCATCGCCGGCATCGCCGCCGCGCAGCCCCGCAGCCAGGATGTTGGTCGGGAAACCGGTAAGAACGAGTGCTATCAACGCGAAAAACACCAACTTACGCTTGAGCATGACATCTCCTAAGGCATATAGTCGTGGTACAAAAACGTGGCGTCCTGGTGCGGATGCGGCCGCTGCAACAGCCTCCCTTCCCTTATATTTATGTCGCTATGTCGCGATCGCGCGGAGATAGCAGCCCTGTCCCCCCCACGATGCGGCGGCCCGCAACCTATGGTATCAAGTTTTGGTCGCGCGCGGACAGGTGATGCCAACGTAATGTATCAATAATGTATCAACCAACGTACGGCTCACAAAAACTCGGCGTTCTCAGTCGACGCGTCTATCATTCGGCGCCCGGCGCCCCATACGTGCCGGCCGGCGCCGCGGCGTGCGCGGCCAGGCGCCGGCCGCGGACTTCGAGGGCCACGGCGCCGGCGGCCGCAAGGACCGCCACGACCGCGAAAGCGATCAGCTTGGCGCCCCTGTAGAGTTGCAGGTCGATCAGCCCTAGCAACAGGCACAGGCCGTAGAACAGCAGCACGACGGCGCGGCGCGAGAGGCCGAGCTCGAGCAGGCGGTGGTAGATGTGGTGCTTGTCGCCACTGGCGAAAGAACGCCGGCCTATCAGGCGGCGCACGATGGCCCACGCTACGTCAACGATGGGCACGATCAGGATCAGTAGGGCCGTGCCGATGCGCGGGGCGGTGCCGAAAAGAGAGAGCGCGCCGAGCGTGAAGCCGATGAACATAGCCCCCGAATCGCCCATGAAGACGCGCGCCGGCGCCCAGTTGTAGACGAGGAAGCCCAGGATGGCCCCGCACAGCATCAGGGGCAGGATCACGTTCTGGTCCTGGTGCGACGGCGCATAGCGCGTGCCCGCGACGACAACCTCCCACATGCCGAGGAAGAAGGCGGCGATAACGGTCACGCCGCCTGCCAAACCATCGAGCCCGTCGAGAAAGTTGACGGTGTTCATCATACCGACGATCCAGAAGACCGTGAACAGCACGCCGATGATCGGCAGCACAGGCTGATTGGTCGTGCCCTGCACGGTGATCTTCTGCAACGGGTTGCTGATCGTGCTGATGATCGGGAAGTTCATGCCGAGAGTCAGCAGCACGACGCCGACCTGGCCGAGGAAGTGCGCGCGCGGGGGCAGCGTGCGCAGTTCGTCCCAGATGCCGAGCGCCGCGGCCAATCCACAGCCAGCGAGCAACCCGGTCAGCGCCGTATTGGGCGGAGTCCCCTTCGAGGCGTGGAGGTCCTTCCAGACGTGCCAGACGCCCGCCGTGACGAGGAAGGCCACGGCGATGGCGACACCGCCCATCAAGGGGGTTGGCCGCTTGTGGATCTTGTCGCCCACTGGCCGGTCGATCACACCGAGCCGGCGCGCCAGGCGGATGCCGAGCGGCTCCAACAGCACACACAGGGCAAACGCGACGACAAGCCCTATGAGCCCCTCGCCCAGCCCGTTGGGGCCGGCGTGACCCGGCGCACGACCGACGAGAGGCCCATAGTCAAGGGCTGACGGCCAACGGCTTATCAACCCGCGCCGACCTCGTGGTAGGTCACGCCGGCCGGGAAGCGACGGTCGCGCCAAGCGCCGAAGTTGTCGACGATCACGGCGTCCGGCGCCACGTGGCGCTCGATCTCCTCGTGCAGATAGGGCGTGTGAGCCGTCACGAGCACGACGCCGTCGTAGTCCGCGAGGTCCTCGGGGAAAGCGAGCGTTTCGACCCCGGCCAGGTCGCGGATCTCCTCGGGCGTGTAGTAGGGGTCGTGCAGGCGCACCGCGCGCCCCTCGTGGCCCAGTGTGCGCAGCACGCTAAAGGCGGGCGAGAGCTTCTCCATGCGCGCGTCGGGCGTGTAGGCCAAGCCGAGCACGGCGATGCGCCGGCGCCCCTCCAGCAGTCGCGCCAGCGACGTGGTATAGAGGCGCTCGAAATAGCCGGCATTGAACTCGACCGTCTGCTCGATCAGCCCCATGTTACCCACGCCCGCCTCGGCCACGAGGTACTGCGGGGCCAGCGGGATGCAGTGGCCGCCGATGCCGAGCGAGGGATGGTAGTAGGGGATGTTCCACTTCGAGGAGGCCAGCGCGAGCACGTGCGCGGTGTCGTAGCGCGGCAGGCCCACGGCCAGGGCATTGGCGAACGAGATGCCGTGGTAGCGCAGCGCGTTCTCGACCACTTTGGTCAGCGCGGCGTGGTGGGCGTCCTTGGCCGGCTTGATCGTCTGGCAGATCAGCGAATAGAACGCGGCCATCAACTCGGTCGCCTCCGGCGCGGTCCCGCCGACCACGCGCGGGAGCGTGCGCAGGGTGTGCTCCTCGCCCGAGAACCAGTCGCGGCGCGGCGCGGCCCCGACGTAGACGTCGCGCCCGAGCTCGAGCCCGCAGGCGGCGATGGTGGGCAGCACGATGTCGTCGAGCCAGGAAGGCACGATAGTGCTCTCGATAATGATCAGGCGCGGCCAGCGACCCGGTCCGCTCTCGCGGATAACCTCGCAGATACGCGGCAGCACGTTCTCCAGCGCCGTCGACGACGGGTCGCGCCCGTGGTCGGTCGGCACGCAAACGAGGTGCAGGCCGATGTTTTGGTCGACCATGTCGCGCCAGTCGGTCGAGGCGCGGATGCGCAGGGGGGCGGTCGCCGTGTCGGGGGTCGCCGCGCGGGGGGCCGGGTGCGTCACGGCGGTGGCCAGGAAACGCCCGGCCTCGATGTCACGCACGCGCGCCTCCGAGAGGTCGTACCCGGCGCAGCGCACCCCCGCCACGGCGAGGTGAAAGAGGGCGCTGGCCCCGATATGGCCACAGCCCCACACGCCCGCGCCGATCTCACCGCTACGTACCGCCGCCAGAAACTCCCGCGTCGCGCTCGCCACCGGCGCCTCCTTGTAGGGGTATATCGCCATACGTCCAACTTTGTAGGGGCGTAGCGCCATACATGCGCTACGCCCATTAACAGTCGGCCCTTGCCGGGCCAACGTTCTCATCCTGCATGGTACTGCACCACCCGGTATACCGCTTGCGGGGCATCGGAGGCTCCAGGGCTCGTGAAAAGTCGCCGACGCCCCTCTCGCTCCCTCTCGCCCATGGCTGACTATCCCCCGGACTCTGGCCGCGGGTCCGACGGTGGGGCGCGCCTCCGGGGGAACCCCGGGAGATGCCTCCCCAGCCCCCCGCCAACGACGAGGCGTAGGGACGGGCGGACGTGGCCCCCCGACATGGCGCGTGCGAGCACGCCTATAGGGGCGGTGGGGGCCTTTATCTAGGGTAGGTTTTTGCGAGAGAGGGAGGCGCGGAGGGCTTGGCCCTCCGCGCCTCGATAATAA
>JAABUM010002333.1_pt1 | contig 25669 bp, 49 predicted proteins | sample 5559161 | NCBI WGS metagenome assembly JAABUM01 (sample SAMN10711868, study PRJNA513369) | rock metagenome | isolation source: Antarctica rocks | place: Antarctica: Victoria Land, Siegfried Peak nord
AAGTGCAACCGTGCCCTCTGCTTACCGTTACTGCAGGCGCCGCAATATCCCCCTGGGAAGCTGGAAGCTGCAAACTCAAAGGTGTCAACAATGCCAGCGGCCCAAGTCGACCAGACAAATGGCAAGTTGCTACAGCTTACCAGCTCCAGCCCAACTGTTTGGGTCTCCCGCTGTAACCTTCCAAGACTGTTGTTCCCAGAAAAAGAATTGCCCCCGCAGCCGGCCGCCATTTCCCGGCCTGCCGCAACCTCCGCCATTCAGGTCTTGACGAAGTAGGTCACGCTGACGCAGGATCCAGGATCCTGTCCACCAGCTCACGCTTCTCGCTCAGGCCGGCGTAGCTGATGCCGCGGTCGCCCACGATCTGTTTCAGCTCCCGGCCGGCGTCGCGGCCAGCTCCTCCCGGCAGACGGTGACGTGCGGCAGCTGCTTGGGCTCAGGCTTGGGGACCGCCGTGACCTGCAATGAACGCCATCAACATGCGAACCATAGATGGTGAAAGTTCAACTGACGGTGAGGCGTGGCAGCTCCCTCGACTCCGGCTTGCTGGCCGCTGTGACCAGCAATGTGGCAAAGGTAAAAAACAGCTGAAAAAGGCCACGTATAGATCGGGCCAGACAAGCCAACCTCGCGGAAAAGTGGTGCTGTAATGCACGCTGCAATGCAAGCCCCAAGTGGAGAATTACCACACCTGCTTGACCGCCTTCGTGGAGTTAGGGTCTGCAGGGTGGCCGCTGAACTGGACGGTGCCTTCCCTGTCCACACCGAAGCTGTCCAGGATTTCAGAAACCTGCGCGCATTGCCGCGGACCTCGGGAGAAGATGGATGTAACCTCACGGCAGGCAGATGGCGAAAAGACTCAGATAGTGCACAGCGCTTTCCTGGAGAGTAGCAAACTGACCTGCGCTGCCGTCATGAGCTCCTTACCTACCTTGCACCCAGTGATGGATGTTCTCTCTGTAGTGCCCGTCTTGCCACTTCAAGACGATAGTGCCCGCCGCAGTCCGCTACAGGTAGCTGTCAATGAGAACTGCGTATTGCTCGCTCTGGGCGATGCGGTACTCCATATTGCCCCCCTGACACTGCACAAACTGGGCCAGCTGCGGCATTTCCTTTAGGACCTCGGAGGACGCCCACAATGACCGCGGTCTGCATACTCATGAGTGATCACGCTGCACCTGTGACAGGTGCGGGAAACGGTGCGGGAAGATGTGCCTGCATGGCCCGCACCTGCACACGTTTCACACACACTGTGATGCGTGTGTATACGGAACAAAACTAACATGTGTTAGCGCCTTCAGTATTGCGTCAGGCAGCATTGCGTCAGGCAGCGAGGCGCAGTGCATCTGCATGCATGAGGCACATGTAAGGCTGGAGCTGGTCATCGGCGCTGATCGTGCACATCATACATGCTGGGCTCACCAAGACGCCCACAGCTCGATGACCGTCGGATGGCCGGGTGCGGGCACCGCTGTGGGCTCTCCTCGAAGCCACTGGAACTGATCTCCTTAAGCTTGGGCGACCGTAGCGGCGTCAATGGGCTGCAGGCGGGCGATTATCAGACAAGGTGCAGCGCAGCATCCCGATTACGGTGGTATGGATTTTTACATCACTCTTGAGGTGTAGAATATGAGAACACCTCTGACGACTTATAAGTCTTAATTAAGGCTTAATTAAGCGCACCAAAGACACAGATTAAGACCATGGCCATGGCAGCGCCTGGCGCGCCAGCAGCGGCGGGCTTCTACACAGACGCAATCGACCTCCTGAAGCTGGTGCTTGGCGGCAGCCTCCCTGGCTCGAAGGGCATCATCTTCTTGTGAGTTTTGCAGTGCTTCCTGGGCACCTTCTATCGCGTGACGCTGGATCAAGCAGTGGGTTGCAAGAGGGTCGTATGTGAACGAACTGAAGTCTTCCTTGTTCCTCAAGAACCATAATGATCTTGATCTCGCCAGTGATTCTGGCTGCAGCAAAGAAACCAATTCCTGAGCATGGCTGATCAGAAGTGATTTATTTGCTGCAGCCAGAATCACTGCCGAAATCAAGATCATTCTGGTTCTTGAGGAACAAGGAAGACTTCACTGTTCATTCAAATACGACCCTCTTGCAACCCACTGCTTGATCCAGCATCACGCGATAGAAGGTGCCCAGGAAGCACTGCAAAACTCACAAGAAGATGATGCCCTTCGAGCCAGGGAGGTCACCGCCAAGCACCAGCTTCAGGAGGTCGATTGCGTCTGTGTAGAAGCCCGCCGCTGCTGGCGCGCCAGGCGCTGCCATATGGCATGCATGGCCATGGTCTTAATCTGTGGTCATTGGTGCGCTCAAGTCGTTAGAGGTGTTCTCAGCCCGAGGAGCATCACAATTAATGCACGACAGCGGCAAGACCTCCGCCATGACAGACCCGTTTGCTCGCGGCTGCAGTCACGGACATTTCCGTGTGACAACAAAGACAACTACGACTTCAGGATGTGCCTGTGCCTGCTGCTGTCTGTACATGCTTCCGACATCTCACGGGCATCATGCTTCCACATCGCAGTCGGTGCTGCACTGCAGGTGGACATTTGCTTGCCAGCGGCCAATTTCAGGCCGTCCACAACAGGGAGTCCACAACACCGTCGATACCACAGGGCTCATCGCAATGCGGGCCTTTTGCGTCCAGCACTGCCTGCTGCAGCCAGAGCAGTCCGTACGTGTCTGTTTTGGGCTTGTGGACTAACAGGCCCACAGCATGAAGGGTGCGGATTTATGGGTGGGCTTTCCAAACAAGCGTTCACCTGCCGATGCTGCTGTGCTGGCGGGCTGGTGAGCCGCCCTTTTGTAAATGCTGAAAGGTCGCCTCCGGAAAAAACCTCGCTGTAGTGGATTACACGTCACTCCAGCACACACTGGCGAATTTGAGTGAGAGGGTCAATTTGCAGTTTTCCGGCTTTGCACACTTGAGTCGAAAGGTAAGGCGAAGATGGAAAGCGACAGTCTTGGCTGCAAGTCGGAAGGCCGTCGATGCAATTATCATGCCTTGGTGCCATCTGCCATTAAAAGCTGCTTGCCATCCTGCTCAACCTGTGCCATCGTGCCCTGCAAAATTCACGCGGAAGCAGTTTGTGTGTGTTTGCGAGCTGGCACAGCTCGCAGCATGCACACATGCATCAGCAATTGCATCGGCATCGTGCATCGGCGTGTACCAGCTGACTCACATGCGTGGAATGGCCTCAATTTCCACGGACACAGCCTGTGTTCTCTGCCCAGCAGTGAGAGAACATAAATTGAAGGTCAGACAGAGACGAAAGTGATCCTAGTTGTCTCCACCTGAATTTCAGGATTTCAAGCTTCGACGGTGTGCACTGACACGGCTGTGTGCTGACCCATGAATGGAAATGCTGCAGCGGTGCAGTTGGCAGAAACCTAGCGCGAGTGGAGCAACGCCAGTGATTGACGATAGCGGTGTGCGTCGTTCTCATTCAGCCGTCAGCTCAGATGCATGTACCTTCACGTCGTTTGCATGACGTTGGGCGCCTCAGTCCTGCTTGGCCTTGGAATTCGCCGCGTTGCAGTAGTCGTACCTGCGGTGCAGGGGCAGAAGCAGGGGAAGGTGAGGAGGCATGTGGCTGATCAGCACTGCTGAAAGACGGCAAAGCATGCAGCAACAGGCAGGCTTCATGCACTCACATGCCCGGGCCATGAATCCACGCGCGAGCAATGCAGTGCTCCTCGCTGCCTAGAGTCGTGCGGGCGTATATGTACACCGTCAGGAGTGTGAGTGCGGTGTCGTCCAGCTTAGAGCCAGGCTTCGGGCTGGGACGCAGAGCAATGAGATCCTGCAGTGTTGGCCTGGACTGTTCGCGCAGTAGCTTGAAAGCCTCTGTCGAAAATGAAGATTTCTCGGCCATAGGCTTCACATCCTAACCACGTCGCGAGGAAGTGGGATGAAAGTTGAAAGAGGCAACATCGGGCAGGAATAAAGCGGCAGGATTCACAATCGCAACTTGCCAGACTAATGTCAGACAAGCCACGTGGCCTCCCACCCCTCGTGCAAGCAAGTGCCCAATATTTCAGGCAGAACCGCACTGACGACATACAAACAGGTCACGAACAGGTCAGGCCTTGCTACTGCGAGGCCCTGCGCTTTTGCCCCCGTGTGATCATCTGTCTGCCTCGATCGAATGATGGACAGTGGGCCCAATGATGGCTTTTGTCCATCGTCGTGAGAAGGGGACACAAATGCCCCACCCCTCCCAGCAGCAGGCAGCACATGGGACTCAGGCAGGCGAGTGGTCATGTGCCAGTTGACAAGTCATGCAGCGTGAGATGAAGCAGTCAAAGTACTGAAACTCGTGGTGGTTATGGGAGTAAACCCTTTAACTCCCCTTGCATTTAAGTCCAGCCTCCTGCTGCCCGATCCTGTCATGCATGCACAATCAACCTGCCCGCAAGACCTGCGACTGCCAGCAGCGTAGCAGTTGTTTGTTTGACTCCGAATCGATCTCGGCCTTGCGTATCGTGTATCTGTCTCTTGTCTGCACTTTGACGTCCGAAGGACGATTGCAATAGCATATCGGAGCGTCAGGGCTGACGATCGTACTCAGCATTTGCGCCAGTGCATGCTCCTGCGTGCAGCGTCACGCCACGTGAGTCGAGCAGCTTTGCCGACGCTCTGTACCCTCCGCAGTAGCGGCAAGGGCAGCCCCGAGTGGCGGCGGCCGGCGCACCTGGTCTTGGGGTACAGCAAGTGATCATTGCTTATCGACACTAATATTCGCATTACCAGCCCTTGATGCATGCGCTCCACCAGCCAGCCAAAGCAGCTGCCCATCTACCTGCTGAGGCGCGGCATTGGCGCCCCCGCAGCTCGCCCGGCACAATGGCGGAGCAGGAGCAGAAGCCGGCGCCGGGCACCCTGGAGGACGGCCTGGGCGTGGTGAAGGACGGCTGGTTCACGGAGCTGAGCACCATGTGGCCGGGGCAGGGGCTGTCGCTGGAGGTGGAGGAGGTGCTGTTCCGCGGCCGCTCCAAGTTCCAGGCGTGTTTCTCCAGACTCGCAATCAGAAACAAGTGATATCGTAGTGAGATTAGCTTTCAGGTTCGGGATCTCTGACGACTACCAGCGCGAGGGGCAGCCCATGCAGCACCACGAGGTGCCCGCAGCTGGTCACTCTGTGTGTGTCTGCGCTCACCTGCAAGTTTGTTTACGCTGATGATCCTCATTAAGGAACCCGGCCGTGCTGCAGGATGTCTGCCTGCTGAAGACCAAGGCGTTTGGCAAAATGCTGGTGCTGGACGGCGTGATCCAGACGACGGACCGGGACGAATTTTCGTACCAGGAGATGATCGTGCACCTGACGCTGTGCGCGCTGCCGGTGAGATACTTTGAAAAGGAATTGGCGTCTGGTAGCTTGCGGAATTCAGCAGGAATGGCAGGAAGGCATGACGTTGGCATGACGGTGGCATCCTTGCCGCCGAGGGAGGGGGCGCGTGTTGCAGGGGACTTGCCTGCAAGTCTTCTGCAAGTCGCTCAAGATCTGTGTTGATTCACTTTGCTGCAGGAGGCAGCAAAGAAGGTGCTGATTGTCGGCGGCGGCGACGGTGGCGTGGCGAGGGAAGTCACCCGGCACGCCTCGGTGGAGACCTGCGACCAAGCAGAGATCGATGAGTGAGTAGTAGCCTGGCTGGCGAATGATGTCACGTCTCATGTATTTCAGCATTTCCACTTCTGCTGCCACTCAGCCAGCTGCCCCTGTGGAGTGTGTGCTCATGGAAAGGAATCTCGCTCAGTGCGGGTGCTGATGGGTCCTGAGCTCTTGTGCAGGATGGTGCCGGAGGTCTCGAAGAAATTTCTGCCAGAGGTGCGTGTATTGCGGGGAGCTGTGTGCAGACTTTGCCAGCAAAAAAAAGCAGTTGCGTCCACTGTGGTCCTGCAAGCTGCAGACTAACACCATGTTTGCAGAGTTAAGGCCTTCAAGAACAAAAGAAAAACAGTATGCTGCAGCACCCTAACCCCCAAGCCCCCCTTTGGCGCAGATGTCGCTCGGCTTCAAGGACCCGCGGGTCAACCTGCGCATCACGGACGGCATCGAGTGGGTGACAGATGCGAAGGAGGGCACCTACGACGCCATTATCGTGGACTCCTCCGACCCTGTGGGCCCTGCGGAGGTCTTGTTCGAGGAGGTATGCAACGCAAATGGACCTACGAAAAATTACCCAACAGACTATGAATTCCTCCGACCCAGATTTGCCCGGCATCCTGGTTTGATGCCGTGAGAGTGATTCGGAAATGAAGTGCACAGGATGTGCACTTGTGCTGCTGTCCTTGACCATGAAAAGTTGCCATCTAATGCGTTGCTTGAGTCACAGCGAAAGGTCATAAAACACCTGCAGCCGCATCGTGGCTTGCTCAGCTGCAACACTGACGTCAGAGCCTGCTGTGCGTTGCAGCCCTTCTTCAAGGCCATGCACCGGGCGCTCAAGCCGGGCGGCGTTGTATGCACCCAGGTCCGCACCCTGATCAATCCCTGTTGTGTGCTGACACTTAAGTATGCACTCCCCGACATGACTGCGGCTGAGGCCACGTTGTTACGAAGGCAGTCAGCCACACTGGCACACCAAGCATGTCTGCAGTTCACCCTCTCTTTGCAGTTCACACGCTGCTTGCACAACAACCTGCAGGCGGAGAGCCTGTGGCTGCACCTGCCCATCATCACGGAGCTGGCGTCCATGTGCCACCGCGTGTTTGAGGGCGGCTCCGTGCAGTACGCCTACACCACCATCCCCACCTACCCCAGGTCTCCTTTGGCCGTTTTGTCTCGGCTTGTTGGCTGCCTTCTGCGCTGGGTGCACGTCGCCGGTGGACATTCCGACCATTGGCACATGTGCACGGATGCTGGATGGCCCGAACACTGCCTCTCTGACATCATCGGATTGTGAAGTAGTTGCACAAACTGACGTTTGGATCGCTTGTGGCGTGCAGCGGGCAGATTGGCTTCATGATATGCTCGAAGAAGGGCGCCGACGGCAGCCAGCTGGACACGCGCACGCCGCGGCAGCCGCCGCCGCAGCGCGGAGACTACCCGCCGCTCAGGTGCTTTTGATTCTGACGAATGTAAAAAGCTCCAAGCGAAATCACTTTGCCGTCCCTCCTTCGCGGTGCCTGCTTCATGTTCCAGGGCATTGGGTGACATTTCAAGCAAGCCTGCTGTCGAGCCGCGCATGGCGGCTGCAGCTCTCACCTGACAGGCGCATTGCACCGCATGAGCGTCCGCATGGGACTCTTGAGATAGGTGGTTGCCTGCCAAGCTCAACTGTCTGTGGTGCAGGTACTACAACGCCGAGCTGCACAAGGCGGCGTTTGTGCTGCCACAGTTCGCGGTGGACGCGCTTGACAAGTCGATGACGTACGCGTGAGCATTGGTCCCGCACTGCGATGGGATGGCTGCCGCAGCGTTGTGAACCCTTGTCTACACCATTGTGTGCTGTTGAATGGGTCTGTTCTCAGCTTGAACCGATGTGCACGATGCTCAGAGAGCAAATATGAGGAAGCAGCAGCCGGCAGTAGGAAGGAGCTTGTAAGCTTACGTACAAAGCGCCCTGTGTTTTCAGCCATTGTGCACTCTCATACATTGAAGCATCCTTTGCGTTCGCAGAGCGTTCCTAAGTCTCGCCGGCGCGGACACACCAGCGCTCGTGTTCACAGTAGAATTACCCAACAAACTCTTCGGAAGCAGCGCAACAACTGCTGCTGCTTAGCTCACCCCCGCGCAGCAGCCATGGCAGCGGCCGCGGTGGACAAGCGGCCGCAACATGACGTAGAGATGAGCAGCGCGCCAGAACCTGCAGAGGCGATGCAGCTGGAGGATCGGCCAGCAGATGAGGAGGCAGACGAGGACCTGTACTCGCGTCTCAAAACGCTGCAGCGGCAATATGAGTTCCTTGACATCCAGGTCAGCTGTCGCCACTGCCTCGAAGCATCGGACGCGTATGGACTTGATCCTGCGCAGATGTTGTGCGCCCGCAAGAAGTGGACACAGCGCTATTACAGTGCACAGCAACCAACCCTTTCCCTTTCGTTGACAACAGGAGGAGTACATCAAGGAGGAGCAGAGAAACCTGAAGCGGGAGCTGCTGCGAGCGCAAGAGGAGGTCAAACGGATACAGGCGGTGCCGCTGGTGATTGGCCAGTTCCTGGAAATGGTGGACCAGGTGCGTTGCCTCGCAAAAAAAGACTATCGACGTGTCGTCTTATATTTTTGCTGCCGGGGCCGCTCGCCACACGAACTCTGGCCCTGTGCTGGGCCTCTGGCACGCCTGTCATTCAGTCTCAGGCTGCGGAGAGGTCTAGAAGATTTGCAACGAGGTAGCGCCAATGCATGGCACGCATTCAGACATGCCTCCAAGAGTATGGGCCCTTCTGGAAACGTTCTGCGTCAGTATCCTGTGTTTGTCGTCTGCAGAACTCGGGCATCGTGGGCAGCACCACGGGCAGCAACTACTACGTGCGCATCCTGAGTACCCTCAACCGGGAGCTGCTCAAGCCCAGCAGCAGCGTGGCGCTGCACCGCCACTCCAACGCGCTCGTAGACATGCTGCCGCCTGAGGCCGACTCCTCCATCTCCCTGCTGTCGCAGTCCGAGCGCCCCGATGTGACCTATCAGGTGAGTGTATCTTCTTCGTGGTCACATTACGTGGAGGACACTGGGGAGGGTTCAAGTATCAATGCTGTCGCATCATCGTAGCCCAAGCGCTTAGGGTGTCACCTACCAGGGCTGGATACTTGCGGAGTGGGAGCGGGTACCGTTTTGTTCTTGAGACGCATACTCTGCGGCGCAACCAGAGTTCGCAATTCAGACAGAGCACTAGGACGACATCCGCATGCAGGAGGGTGGGCAGCACAGCTGGGAACTCTGGGGGCGCATTGCCAAACGCTTGACTGGGGGTGGGCACATCATGCTTCTGAAATCGCGTTGCCTGATCCATGTCGATGTCTGTCGCTGCAGGACATTGGCGGGCTGGACATCCAGAAGCAGGAGATCAAGGAGGCGGTGGAGCTGCCGCTGACTCACCACGAGCTGTACCGCCAGATTGGCATCGACCCGCCCCGTGGCGTGCTGCTTTACGGCGCGCCTGGCACAGGTGCGTGAATATGCAATCAATATCATTGGCTGTGCTCTCCCTTGGCTGAGCACAGGCCTCTGGAGGGATATGTTTTGGATGCTATCAAAGCGCCACCGGCACAGGTGCCCAAGCCCTGAATGGCTTCATGCCTCCTCATCTGTGTTGCAACATGCTGGCACCTCTAGACTTGCTGGCACCTCTAGACATGCTGGCAGCATGAGGGTACTTGCGGCATGCTGGTACACAGTGTCCTGGTGTCTGGCGTGTCCGGTGGCTTGGTGCTGCGCCTGTCTGCCGGCAAGCCAGCACCACACACGCTCTGCCAGAGGCGCCCACTGGCTGTGCAAGCGAGTTTGACTCAGGTGCTGCCCTCTAGAGATTGACTTTTGACAGGTGTTGTACTACATCCGCAGGCAAGACGATGCTGGCAAAGGCGGTGGCGCACCACACGACTGCTGCCTTCATTCGCGTCGTCGGCTCCGAGTTCGTGCAGAAGTATCTGGGCGAGGTGCGTCGAGACATCTGGGGAAGACCACATGTGGGCCGCTCCTGCGCCTGTGCGATGGCTGCAACGCAGCGCTGTGGCTGCCCAAAGTCGATTGCGAGTCGCCGCAATCATACATGCCAAAGTCGATTGCGAGTCGCCGCAATCATACATGCGCGGCAGCTTCGAGAAAAGCGGCATCATATGCGCTGCCCACAACCCTGCGGATACCCTGCAGGGACCGCGCATGGTGCGCGACGTGTTTCGCCTGGCGAAGGAGAACGAGCCAGCCATCATCTTCATCGATGAAGTGGACGCGATTGCAACCGCGCGCTTTGACGCGCAGACCGGCGCCGACAGGTGCCTCGCCTTTTCCGTGGATTCATCTTGCTGCCTGTGTGCTCCAACTGCATGTTCTCGCAGGGCCTCGGCAGCATGGTGGGCGTTGCCCACAGCCGTACGAGCTTGCGGACTGGCCGCTGTCAATCGACGATGCAACGCAGCTGCATTGCAAGAACTCCGCACTGCTGCACCGAACGCCCTCGACAATGTTCAGGCCAATGAACATTGTGACCCCTGGGCTTTTGATGCGCATGCAGGGAGGTGCAGCGCATCTTGATGGAGCTGCTAAACCAGATGGATGGCTTCGACCAGACCACCAATGTGAAGGTGGGCATTGTTTCCTGCAGCTGTTGTCCTTGCTCTTCTCTGCTCACCGAGCGCACCGAACCTGCGGACATCGGCCGCTCTCGCTGGGTGCCAGCACGACAGGCGCGGCAGCAGCGGCAGCATGGCATCCGGCAGCTGGGGCGCTGCCACTAGAGTCTACACGTCGACTGTAGGCTGCGTGTACTGCCATCAATCATCATTGGCGCGCGGCACTTATCATGAACCGTAGAGTCTTCAAAGTCGAAACCTAGCAATTTCGTGTGCGGCAGGTGATCATGGCGACCATCCGGGCGGACGCGCTGGAACCGGCGCTGCTGCACAACCGTCATCCTGCCGGCCGGAATTCCACCGTGTGACTCGAACACCTTTCAATACATGACAGGTCATCATGGCGACCAATCGGGCGGACACGCTGGACCCGGCGTTGCTGCGGCCGGGGCGGCTGGATCGCAAGATCGAGTTCCCCATCCCAGATCGCCGTCAGAAGCGCCTCGTCTTCCAGGTCGGCTGAGCTCTTTCCCTGGGCTGTGCATAAATGCTGGACCATCATGCTGGACCTCCCGCTCCTCGAGCTGGGCAGGCCTGCGCGCGGCATCGCCTATGGTGTCCAAAGACGGGGCAAGGAAGGCAGGGCTGCAAAGTTACAACAGTGGTAGAGCAGCAACTGTGTTCGGCTCGTTGATGCTGTTGATGCTGACTGATTGCCCCCGGCATATTGTGGACGAAGTTGAGCGAGGAGCAGAGGACCTGGAGGACTATGTTGGGCGCCGTTTACATCATTCGATTTGCAAATTTAGAAATCCACCATTTATGTCGCAGGCGTGCACGTCGCGCATGAATCTAAGTGAGGAGGTGGACCTGGAGGACTATGTGGGGCGGCCCGACAAGATCAGCAATGCAGACATATCCGCAATATGCCAGGAGGCGGGCATGCACGCAGTGCGCAAGAACCGCTACGTCATTTTGCCCAAGGACTTCGAGAAGGTGGGCCGTTTCAAACTGCTGCGATGTTTCAGGTTCTCGGTCGCATCTGTCTTTCGTACTGCCTCAAGCTTCCAGCTTTGCTGATCGATTGCTGACCGCTGCTGCGGGTGACCAGCCATGCCTATTCGCCCTGTACTCCATCACGTGTGGTGACATGGTTTCGTTCTTGAATACATGACCTTAATTGCAGGGCTACAAGGCGAATGTGAAGAAGGATGCCTTTGAGTTCGAGTTCTACAAATGAGCTCAGAGCTCCCAGGAAGCATTGGCAACAGAGGTGCTCTGCGCCGGAGGCCACGACAGCCCTGAACAATCAACGCGTCTCAATTGCGCTATGTGATTGGTGTCGCGTCCCAATTGCGCTATGTGATTGGTGTCGTGACAACAGCTGTAAGCATGCGGGCAGAAAGCGTTCGTCATCACAGGTCGTCCATATGATAGCCGGTACTACCGCCTAGTAGGCGCATCAGATGCGTGCTGTCTTATTCGAATATTATATTATAAGTGAAGAGTGTTCACCTTCTGGGTGTCGACCCCCCCGCTGCAGCACAGCCGAGCCTCGCTGCAGACGCTAAAAGACCGGTCCCATTTGCTGCTCGTCCTTACGTCGCATCAGGCTTAAGTCAAGCCAGCGCATGTACCCTGCAATGTCCAGCAGCATCAGGCAAACCGCCGCCGCTGCAGCGGCCGTCTCCATTGTGCAGGGATTGGCTGCCAACTTCACGAGCACCTCTTTGCGCTTGAAGTGTCCATGGAGGCAAAGTAGCGCGGGCTGCTGCAACGGTGAAAAGGGCCACTGGCATGTCACTTCCCATTGCCACTACGCTACACGATGTACCTATATGATGCGTCTCTGAGTCTTTTGACGTATGTTCCTCGACACCTGTCGTGAAATCTGTTGCAGAGCAGCAAAAAGGTGGCGGTGGTGGCGTTCATACTCAAGACTTTCATCAGCGTCTTCGCCATACTGTCCCGCCGTGCCCAGTGTACGCCTCATGTCAGCACAGCACAGCATGTCAGACAAACCACGTGTCGCCCAAGTTTGCAGCGCCCAATATTCAGGGCAGAATCGCATCTACGACATGCACACAGCTTACAAACAGATCATGCCGCGCTTCTGCGCGGAGAAGATGAAGAAGCAGAAGGCGAACGCCAAGGTGGCGTGTCGGACAGGGTAATACCCTGCGTCCCTGGCTCCCGGCATGCAGCCCTTGCTGCGGCCTCCACAGTCTTTTCAGAGCTAGACGATGCAGCAGTTCCCTCTGTCGCGGCAGCAGTCTGGCAAGCCGCTGCGGATCGCACGCGTGAGCTGGCGACCAGCCACAAGCTGCAGCGCGGCGGCAGGCCATGTGCAGCAGGCAGAGCAGCACTGGCGGCAAAAGCCGCAGACGGGCAATGGCGCGTTCACAGCAGCAGATGGCAGAAGGCTGTTCGTCAAGGCTTGCAGTGGCGCAGTCGCTGCGACAAACGAGCAGCAGATGCTCGTTTTTGGGGCAGGGACGGCGGCGGCAGACTGCCTGCCGAAGCTCGTCGGCAGCTTTGAGGTGCGACACTTGCCGCCCGACTCCACATCACGGAGCACTGGCGGGCGGGTGTGAGTCCCCGCACATGCGTCCACCTGCTAGCCACGCCACATTCTGCGCAGGTGGATGGCCGCCCGTTTCTGGTAGAGGAGCACGCCGGCATACCCCTGGCAAACATGTGGCCACGCGACCCGCAGCTGCTGCTGGCGACGGTCGAATGCTTTCAGCAGGTCGCGTCCGTGGGCATGATCAACGCCGACCGGAAGCCAGCTCACAGCATGGTCCGCGGCGGCAGGTGAAGTCGTGTGCCCAAAAGCTGCGCCCCTGTCAATCTTACCTGCCAGACCATGCTGGGTTTGCTGTCAGAGCACCTGGCGGCGGATGGCTCCCGTCTTCACGACATGCACGCAGCAGCAAGTGAGCTGCACCAGCAGGCGCAGCCCTCCAGCATGACTGCTGAAGGGTCTTGGGCTGCAGGGTGCGCGAGATTGACTGGGGTATGGGGGTGCGAGTCGGCTCAACCCACCCCGCCTTTGTGGGCGCCATCAGCAAGGCGCCGTACCTTGCTGACGCGCCCAACCAGGTCATGCACGGTGGCTACCAGGTATGCTGCGCACAAACAGCAGGCACCCCTCGTAGGCAGGCGCCAGATGGAACATCGCGTAATTCAGGGCAAAGGGGTGCCTCGCAAGTAGGCGGCGCAAGTGCCGCAGTGAGTGCATCCTGTCTGCAGAACTAAGCCGGTGCACTTCTGGCAGCAGCTGCGCCCATTGGTAAGCTCGCTGAGCACACACAGCCACCTGCGGCAGTGTTGGGTTGCTCCATGGTTGACCAAAAGTCAAATTAAATGGCCCGCGAGGCTGTGGGCGCCCAAGCAATGCCGATCACATTCCCATCTATGCTGTGTGCAGGGGACACCGCTGTACTCGTCAGCACCGCAGCACGCGGGCCTGACGCCGCGGCTCACCGACGACGCCGCAGCCGCGTGGCTCTCCATGCTGCACATTATCGGCAGGCCTCCGCCCGGCCTGCAGGCCCTGGACATGCTGCAGAGCTTTGCGCCGCCGCTGTACAGCGGCCTGGCGGCCAACTTCGTGGCGGACGCCACCCTGGCCTTCACGATGGGCGGCAACATCGTCGTCGGCGCGGTGCGTTCCTTCACACGGTTGCCTTGCAGCATGTCCGTTGCGGCTGCATTTTGGCGCCCTCTTGGGCGCCCACCACCCAAGTGGCTGCCGCGACAGTGTTGAGTGGCTCATGACATTGCAATGGGCTTTGTGGATTCCACAGGCAGGCACCGACGCCCGCCAGTTGGTGTTCAACCGCGACCAGCAGCTGCTTCCCGGGCTCACCGGCTGGCACCTCGTGCACGAGCTCCAGGGATTGGCCGCCGCAGCGAGCACCCCGGGTGAGGCGACGGCGGTCGGCTGCTCCTACACCCGGCTGTTCGAGGTGCGGCCTGCGGCTGCTGGTGTTCTGCAAGGCAAGCTGCCAGGCAAGCGGTGCCGCCTGGCTATTGTGCCAGACGCCACACAGGTCTGCTGCGATTCTGCAGCTGCCGGGCCCGCAGCTACATCATCTCAATGCCGGGCGCTCGTCACCTTGTGTGCACCTACTTGGCTCAGGTGATCGCCAAGTGGCTGCGCGGCGGCGGTGGCGGCGCTGCCAGCTCGGCGAGCCTCCAGCTGCAGCAGCCGCAGCCGCAGCCGCAGCGGCAGTGGATGGTGCCAAAATGTCCCAGCCGCCCGCCGCGGATGCAGAAGCCAGCAGTCATCGCGGCTGAGGAGGAGCAGCAGTCCGCGGCAGAGCGGATGCGCAGCGCCCAGGCAGAGGAGGCGCAGCGGCAGGCGGTGCTAGTCGGCCAAGCCGCCCTGGGCCTGCCGCGCACGCCCCGGCTGGTGTCACTGCGCCGGGAGGCACAGGTGGGCTGAGTGGACATGGCCTCACTCCATGGCCTCTGGCTGATTGGTTGCCACACGGCTGATGGCTCGGAAGGCGGGTTCGTTGCGCCAGACGCAGCACGGCAGCGGGGGATCATGCCACAGCCACCCTTTCCGCTCTAGCAGCCGCACAGACACTGCACTGCACTGCAGTGGCACATCTGTCAGCACTCGTGGTGCCTTGGTGCTTCGAGTGAGTGTCCCCCAAGTGGGCAATCGTCATGTTGTGCAGGCCATTGGCGGAAATGGGAATGTGGACTGCTATGGTCACCTCGCCGTGTCGGCTGTGGAATTCAGGAAGCAGGTGAGGTTCCAGGCCTGTGAGATATCACCAGGCCGGCTGCGGTCGACGGAACCGGCAGCCAACAGTCAGCAAGACAGGCTGTGCCATGCCCCATTGCCATGGCCGATGTGTATGGGCCACTTCGCCGTGTGCATTGGTGTACTGCGGGTCCTCTAGTGCAAAGGCGACACATGTTGTGTGCCCTCTCTGGCAGGTTGTGCAGGAGCGATTTCTGCCGGCGGTGCAGCAGCGGGTGCTGGCGACAGGCATGGCGCTGCATCAGACGCAGGGGCTGGGCGTGTTCGCGGACTTTCTCGATCTGGGCAGCTTCCACCACCCTGACATCTCCAGGGTGAGCTTCCAGCACACTTGTGCTCAGAGAATCGTCCCTGAGGCAGTGTCCTGCTCAGGGGATCGTCCTGAGCCTGTGCGCAGCCTTCTTCCTGCGCTGTGAGGGTTGCGCCCGGGCTGCGGCAATGTGGCCCAGACGTGAAACGATTTGGTGCAGGGTGCTGTGTCGCTATCCTGGGTAACCTGACTCGGCCAGCACTTCCTTCCATGGTTCAGTATCTACAAACGTGTTAGAGGGGCAGGCTATGGGGGCATGGCAGCAATGGCCAGCAAACAGCACATTGTCGTGGGCACAGGTGGCGCACATCGTGCCACCGGCAGACACGCAGCCGCCGGACGGAGGCTGGAAGGTATTGGGGGAGGTGGGCTGCTCCAACCGACTGGACGCGCTGGCCGGCAAGGCCCTGCAGCTGGAGCGGCATCTGACTCACGAGCACGGGCTGCTGGCCAAGAAGGCGGACAGCATGAACCCGGTGCTCATCTGCAACCACCGGGTGCGTTCTCTTGCAGGTCCCCGGACCCCGCTCCACCGCTGCTTGTCTGCGGCTGCAGCGTTTCAAGGAGCTGCAGCCGGCGGCGGCTTGGGCGAACGAACAGTAGCTGATGAGGCTCACAGTTACCAAGTTTCCAGTTGCATGCATGCCTCTCTCGGGAGGCAACACGCCAACATTCACGTGGACCACACCTCACAGGGCACATGCTTCCCCCCGCAGGTGTGGGCGGCTATTATGGTGTGTACGCAGCTGCCGGACGCCAAGCAGGCGGTGGAGCGCTACCTGAACGAGCGCTACCTGCACCGCGTGCCGCACCTGCGCGCCCTCAGCCTGCAGCGGCGGCTGCTGTTCGTGCACGTCACCACGTGCGAAGCGGCGCAGCTGCTGCTGGGCGCCGAGGCCGTCGACGAGTCGGCCCTGCTCTCCTCAGGTGCCTGCCCTGCCTGTGATGCGCTGGCAGCAGTTGATCTGCTGCCGCATCAGTGCCTTGGTGTGCTGCTGCATCAGTGCCTTGGTGTGCAGTCGCATCAGCCCAACCCAGCCGCACAGACGCCCTTGCAGCGCGCCGCCTTCTGACAGCTGTCACCAAATTTTTCTTGCCGTTGGGGGTGGCCCACCATGGCAGTGCTGGCCAGGGGAGGAGGATGTGCACACGTCCGCAGAGCTTGGGGCTGCAACCTGCATACGCTCATGCTGGCGGTGCCGCTTGTTCAATGCAGTCACGGCCAGGGAGCTGGACGCGCTGGCAGCGGAGCTGGCGGAGAGAGGGGTCCAGGCCAAGGCAGCCAATCTGCGTGCATTTGCCCTCGAGGCGCAGGCGGCTGCAGCTCAGGCGCAAGCAGCGGCAGCTCTGGAGAAGGCGGCGCAAACCGCGGAGCTGGCAATGCGAACGGATGCTAAGCTCGAGGAGCTGGCTTCAGTTTTGAGCACACTCCTGTCACAACATGAGGGCTGATGCGAGGCAGGCTTTGGCGGCAGCCACAATAGATTCAGCCAGCAGGGCAATATGCTGTGAAGTTCGGTGGCACGTACCTACGATTGCGACACCAAGGAATCTATTATGCACTACTAGTAAATCAGATTGCTGCCCCCAGCTGACTAGTACAGCAGATTGCGGCCCCCAGCTGTACTACAGCTGGGGGCCGCAATCTGCTGGTACTGATGCGCAAAGCGGCGCTGCAATGCAGAACAATTGCTGGATCTGACGTGACATCAGGGTTGGGGGAGTAGCGTTGGAATGGACCTCATGCCGAGAAATAAGCAAACGCTGGTTGAGAGGCTTCATGGGCACAGTTGCTGGGCGGTATGAATTGAACCTGTTGTGGCATTGCCGGCATATCGTGAACATTTGCAGCTGAGAGGGACACAAAATACAGCACACGGCTCGACCTCCCAATGATCGAGCACTAGGTATGACGAAGCACAAATAGGTGCTGCTGGCCTCCACAGCCCAATATCACTACAGGAAACGCTCTAGGGATGAGGCTTGTATGTGACCTCCTGCCATAGCCGATACTACCTGCAGTGCACCCTAACATGCTACTCCTGCGACGTGACGGAGGTGTTGTTGAGCAGGCCGTGGCTGCTCCAGTTGCATCGAGCATCCGCTGCCACTTTCCACCTGTGGTCACGAATGCTGCGGCAACGCCGCCGAGGCCGCCGTTGTGACGGACGTGTTGTTGAGCATGCCGCGGCCGAAGAAATCGGCGACGATGCCAAAGCCGTCCGCCGAGTTGTGCAGCTGCGTGAAGAACTTGTCCTGCGGTACGGTATGAAAGTACCGTCAGGGCAGGGCGGCATTGCATAATGTGAGGCACGTCCAGTCACGCCTTCCTTCCGGCATCTTTGCGCATCACAAGGACCGCCGCGCATGTCGCTGCACTCAGCACCGCCCGCTGGCAGGGGCGGCTGTCGCAAATGAGCAACACTCCCCAGCAGCACAACCGCTTCAAGGTGCCGAAACTTTGCTGAAATTCAAGTTTCACGAGGCCGCCAGTATGGCATGCGTGCTCGGAGGCCCCGGCGCGCATGGCGGCGCGGATGTCACCACATTTGTAGCACTGGATTTCCTTGAAACAAACGCTGCAAGGCGGCTGGCGACAGACATCGAAGAAATGGAGAAGTAGACACAGAATGACGCGCCTGCTCCGAGGCGCTGGCGCGCATGGCGGAGCGGATGTCCAGCACGCTGCGGAAGCCCGGGCTGCACAGCGGGCACTCCGTGTCCGCCTCCCCCAGCGCCCGGCCTGTGGGTAGCAAACTGACAAGCTGAAACTTAAAGCTGAAACACGACAGACAGGTGGAGAATGATACGCCGCACAGCGGGCACTCCGAGATTGTCTCGCCCAGCACCCGGCCTGCAGCGCGGACGCTCTCGAGCAGGTTGAGATTGCGACGCTCGATCGGATTGGCGAAGTGTGTTTGTTCACGGCATCTCTTTTTCACTCAGTGCCCGGCCTGTGGACATCACGCGACTGCGCAGGGGGCAGCAGAAGCGCGGGCAGCCAGCAGCAAAGTACTGCACTCAGCAGAAGAGGCAAGGCGCCTGAGGGGACACCGTTGACGGAGTGGCCGCACAGGCAGTGCCCTGCGGCCAGCTCCGCAGGATCACAGCTAGATCATGCAGCATCTCGCCGGCCCAAATCCGTCTCGAGCTGGTCTGTCTGAGACCCGCATTTGTTGCATGCGCACCATTGAAGGAGTGGCCGCACAGGAAGTGCACCGCGGGCAGCTCCAGCGGCGCGCCCGACAGCGCGCAGCGGTTGGCCTGGAAAACGCGCGCCTGCAGGGTTTTGCAGAACCGAAACTGCCTTGCGAAGTGCTCTGGTTATGAGTGGCATGATTTGGTTCTGTCTTGCTCCAGCGGCGCGCCCGGCAGCGCGCAGCGGTGGGCCTGGAACACGCACGCCTGCAGGGTTTTGCAGAAACAAACCCCATGTCATGCATCGTTCTGGTTGCAATTGCTGTTATTGCAGAACCGGAACTGCCTTGCGAGGTGCTCTGGTTATGGGTGTCATGATTTGTTTCTGTCTTGCTCCAGCGGCGCCCCCGACAGCACGCAGTGGTTGGCCTGGAACACGCGCGCTTGCGGGGTTTTGCAACAGGAAATGATCAGTGTGACTGCTCAGCTTGGAGGCTGCGGCATGCTGGCTGAGTCGCACATGCTGGCTAGAGTGCCAGACAAGCTGGACTGAAACGACGTTGTCCTGTCGCAAAACGAGCGGCGCAGCACTTTTGTCTGCAGGCCCTGCGCCACATGACCGCCAACATGAATGAACCCTGTGACGCACTGCCATTCCAGGTTGAAGACTGTTCAATGTATGTGTCAGGGGCACCTTGGTCTGCAGCTCGTCTCTGCCCTCACGCCCGCATGCTGCTGGAGACCACAGGGAAGGGCCTATTCTGCATTTGCGAACCTTGGTCTGCAGCTCGTGCGTCTCCGCCTTCATGGCAGCCGTCTCGGCGGCCATCTTGGCCGAGGCTGCGCGGCCCTCCGCGATCTGGCCGCTCATGGCGCCGAGCTGCCGCTCCACATAGCCCTGCACAGCGGGGCTTCTGACTCGGATTTTGTCGTCAAGAATCTCAGGCGTAGTCAGCCATTGTCTGGCCGCTCCTGGCACCCAGCTGCCGCTCCGCGTGGCCCTGCACAGGTTTAGAGTGTAGCGTTTTTTGATGGTAATTCATGCAGAGACAATTCCTGTAAGGCGCGAGCTCGCCGCTCATGGCGCCCAGCTGCCGGTCCACATGACGCTGTGGACGACAATCGCATCGGTGTGCATCCTCCAGGTCGAAACACATGGCTGTGCCGCATACAGGGCACTTCCGACGCTGGCAGGAACCACATGAGGAACAGTGGAAAGACACGTGTGAAAGCGTGACATCACTAATAAAATAAATTATATAATTATTCTTATAAATTGTATAATTACATAATAAAATAAGTTATCTGGGACCAGATTGCCGGGCAGTTGTCTGGCGCATGACTTTGCGCAAACCCAATTGGCAGGCCGCTGTGCTGACACTGCAGCGCAGTGGTGGGTGTTTGTCAATCCCACCTTGACGACGCCCAGCTGCAGGTGGCGGTTGGGCGCCAGCGCCTGCAGCACCATCAGCGGCGGCAGCAGCGTGCGCGCCTCGATGTGTCGGATCATCACCTTCACCTGCGCGCACAGACTTAAGAGTCATGCACGCATGTGGAGTGTAGGTATTTTGCCATAGTTGTTGGTGGGGCAGGCACATGCCGCTGCAACCGCTGGCAGCGACTAGAGGAGGTGCGTGCGCCTCGATGTGCCTCAGCACCACTTCCACCTGCCCGCGCAATTCGCGGGATGGGTCAGAACAAGCAAAAAGCAACATTAGTCCATGCTCGTGGTCCACTCTTTGCGGCTCTGCATGCAGCCTGCTGGAAGACTCAACACTGCGGCAAGTGCCCTGCGAGTGAACACACCTCGTCGGAGCAGTCGGCGTCGCGGGCGCCAAACCATTGCAGCGCCTCGGACCAGAGGCGCGCGTCGCCGCCGGCGCTGGCGTCACCCAGCCGCAGGCAGGCTTCGATCACGCCCGCACCGTTGCCCTCCGCCATGTGCAGCTGCGCGCAGAACATTGTCGAACGTCAAAGCGCGCCGTCGTAGATATGTTCAGGCGATACACATACATAGACTGGCGTCGCCCAGCACGCGTTGATGACGCATGTGCTGTTGCCCTCCGCCATGTGCAGCTGCCAGTGAAGAGTTTCCAAATCAGCCATTTTACATCTGGTTTCATCTAGTTCCCAGGCGCAAGCACGCCTCACACATTGCGATTCAATCCGCAGCCGGTAAAGTGAGAACCCCCTTTCCAGCGAATGGCACTCTCGCTCGAGAGGCCTCGACACTGTGAGTCACCCGCAGCACACCTGCCGGTGCTGTCGCATGCACTCGATCAGGAGCAGCAGCCATGTGCCCTTATAACAGTCGTTCTGCCATTGCGACGGATGTGCAATACTCAACCTAGGCGTCACAACTCACCCGCAGCACCTCTCGGTGCAGACGCATGCGGTCGTATAGGAACAGCAGGCCAGGCGTAAAGCCGCACATGCGGCACAGCACCAGCGCCGCATCTGCGTCGAAGCGGGGCGTGCCGCCGCCGGGCCACCCCCGCCGCAGCAGCTCGCTGGCCTCCTCCCTGCAGGATGCAGACAGACCGTACAACGACAGGTTGAACGGGTTGAACGAAGCGAAATGGGTTGAAGGGGTGTATCTGGAGAAGGCACGTTGAAGCCGGCGCACTGCCGCCGGGCCACCCCTGCCGCAGCAGCTTGGCTGCCTCTTCCCATCAGCGGATCACGCCGCTCCGCCGCTGGGCCACCCCTGCCGCGGCAGCTCAAAACCGTCTGCTGGCACCCTGGCTGGCTTCCCATCCCCAAACTGCAGTCAAAGCCATCGGGAAGGGGTTTGGACTGTGTTGCTGCCAGATCGTTCAAGCAGCAGCACGTGGAGGAGCCAGAAGCACATGTGCACAACCATGCTTGTTTGCTTGTGCAGGCAGACCTGCTGTCCCTTATATATGACGACCTTGGAAGAGCTCCTAGCAAGCGTCCGCGTGAGAGCGGCGCAAAACAACACACCTGCGGATGCCGGCGCCGGTGCGTGACTTCCCGCCCGCAGCGTGCGCGCCGCGCGCCGCCGAATCGCCGGAGGCCGCCGCGTCGCCGCCGCCCTGTCGCGCCTCGCTGCCGCCTGCACCTTCTGCCCCGCTGCCGCTGCCGCCGGCCGCACCGCCGCCGGAACCCTGCCCGCCGGCTGAGCCCTGCCCGTCAGCATACCCCTGCCCGTCGGCCAGTCGCGGCGTCAGGTACAGCTCCAGCAGCGTGCGGTAGAGCCACGCCTGATTGGGCGGCTCCGGCTGGCTGTTGAGGATGAATTCCGCCAGCAGCATCAGTGCCATGGGTCTGCATCCAGAAAGATGTTTTACTTAGAGGAGGGAAATGAGAATGGAAGTGCGGCCACGCCTGGCGCGGCGGCTCCAGCTGGCTTTTGAGGATGAACTCCGCCAGCTGCATCATCGCCATGGGCCTGCGCCAGGGACATATGCGCTCTCTATGCTATTGAGATATTTCATGCAGCGGCACAGCAAGCACGCTTCACCACCCGTGCACAAGAACGGGTGCAGCAGGCTGCAGCACCTGTCGGCGTAGATGTGGGCGAAATCTGACGCGGCGGCGACGAAATCCGCGTCCCCCCCGCTCCCGCCGGCGGGGCTGCACAGCTGCATCGCCAGCGCGGTGGCCGCCTCCGGCCGCGCCGCCACGAGTGCCTGCGGTTTTAGGGTTTAGGGTTTAGGGTTTAGGGTCATGCACAATACTCTGTGTGATCGATTACTGAAGCGAGACGATCAAGTGTTCGATTGTCGATACAATCTCAGATAGCTCCATAGAAGCGCCGCGATGTCATACCAGTGGCGCGCGGCTCTTTGCGTCAACTGCATGGCCGCCTCAGGCGCGCGCCTGCCTGGGCTCATGCGCCGAGTCTGCGCAGCCGCCTGCCATGTGGGGACTGCAACAGGCAAGTTCTGGGGAGCCAAGTCGATACATTAAGCTTAATGCATTAGGCCAACAGATCGGCAGCACATGTTTGTAGATAGGGTGACGATGGCGTGTGGGATCTGCGGGATACGCCTCGCTCATCGTGATGCTTCAGCATGTCCGCAGCGGCGCGGCAGGCGCGCCAGATGAGTCAGCGCGTCCCTCAAAAGGCAGCACAAACCCTAAAGCCGACCATCCCTCAACTCGCCTTGCCATACTTCTTCAGCGCATCCGCAGCGGCGCGGCGCGGCAGCCCCTCCAGATACGTCAGCGCCTCGTCGAAGGCAGCGCAGTCGGAGAGCAGCACGTCCAGGTAGACAGCGGACTCGCCGGCGGCTTGCGCGACGAACAGCGCATGTTCGTGGTAGCCCGCCGCCCGGCACACCTGCGCATCCAAGGGTTTGGGCCTTCGAGATTAGCAGTCAGAGCGCACGTACATTCGGGTGCATGGCGGGGCCCCCTTCAGCTTGCGCCACAGACAGCGCGCGCTCGTGGCCGCGTGCCGCCCAGCACACCTGTGAGGATGTGGTTGGGTTGTGAAGATTGACAAGACCACATCAGTTCTGCATTTGCAACTTGGTAGAGGGTGCACTCTCCTGCGGCGTGCGCTGCAAGAAGCGTGTGCCCATGGCAACCTGCCACCCTGCACACCTGTGGGGTCGGGGTTCAAGTTTCGTTTCTGAACATCAGCCAGGCAGGAGCAGCTTTTCATGTAGCAGAGGGCAGAAGTCCCTGTGGCTTGCGCGGCAAGCAGTGTGTGCTCGTGGTAGCCTGCCGCCCTGCACACCTGTGGGATCTGATGTATTGGCATGTCTGCGGTGTTCAGCAGAAGAAGAGTACAATGCAGTGCAGTGCCGACACACGAAGCTGTGGCGGCCAAAGTTTGCCTTGTGCTTTTGCAAGGCCTTGCCGTGCTCCTCGCGATGGGGCCACGGGTCCACGCAGTGACCACACAAGGAGGATAGTCAGACTTCAACCACAGCACAAGGCGCAGATGTTGGCAAGCACACACCGTGCCCTGCGCTGTGCCAGACAAATGACTTGAATGAATGGCGGTGTTGACGGAATCGAGCGCCAGCTTCCTGCCGGGGTCTGCATGTCGTGTTCGTCCGATTGAGTCTCTCTGCTTTGAGGAGAACGAAACGCGCCTTACGTGTCGACGTCGAAATTCAGCGCCGGCTTCCCGCCTGCAGGAGTTGGTCTGCCTTGATGTTGAGGTTCATCACACACAGGTGAACGAGACAAGCCGCGCCTTGATGGCGGTGTCTACGTCGAAGTTCAGCGCCGGCATCCCGCCGGGCCCCTCCGCCCGCAGGAACTGGTCCAGCTTGGCTGTGTCCCGCAGCTTGGCGTAGCAGTTGAGCAGCAGCGTGGTGTGGTCGCTGCTCGCCAGGCCCTGCGGGGTGCAGAAGGGTAGGTCTGGCGAATATGAAGCATCCGCTTAGTGACGACAAGGTCTGACGTGTTGTTGACAACTCTGATCCCACTTCGCCTTGGCACGCACGTTCGCGCGCAGGCAGGCATCGCTTGGAGGCAGGCCACCACTTGGAGGCACTGTGCGTTGAGGAAGCGGCGGATGATGCAGCTCCACTTGATGATGACGATCCAGCGCTGAGTCCATCAAGATACAGGTGTGAACTGCTTCTCCCCCTTGCATGCAGATGCGGTAAGCGGCAAGGTTGTGGATGCGCTGCGCGTCCAGGAAGCGGCGGAGGGCGTGGCTCAGCTCCACTCGAAGATGGAACTCTGTTTCCACATCAATTGTGAGATTCGTTTTCAATGAATTGTGTATTCTGCCCACCTTTGCGTGCAGGTGCGCCAGGTAGGCCGCCAGATTGTGGATGCGCTGCGCGTCCAGGAACCGGCGGATCACATAGCTGGGCTCCAGCTGGCCCACGGTCTCGCAGTACTCTGCCACAGCCGCGCCATAGTCGCGGCGCGCATATAAGGCGTCGCCGGCACGGCGGTGCACCTCTGCAATAACGCCTGGCTCCGCCTGTGAAGATGATGTCCACGGTGACGCTTCTGGATAGGAGGCTCAGATTTGTAGTGCTTTGCGACAGCTGCGCCGTAATCACAACAGGAGTGTGACTATTTGGTGGCGCGGTGGTGCACCTGCACAATTACGCCCCCAGTCGGCCTGCAGGAATACCTGGCCGGATTTGCATCGCGCTGCTTGTCCGAATGCATGTGTCAGGTGTGCAGTTGCCCAGGTGGCTGTCACCGATGTTGTGGTGCTGCTTCTGCGCTGTGAGGCTCATTTGCGCGTGCAGAAACGATGAATGTCGCCGGTGCGGTCCAGCAGCACTTGCCAAACACTTGAGCCACTGTTTCACAGGTCCTTGATGTACATCGCACTGGCGACTTGACAGCTACATGCAAGACATCCCACCCCGCATTCACGCTACGCTCAAGCCGCTCAAAGGAGGGTGTTGCCACTCACATGTCATACAGTGCTTCGCCACGCAGGGTGTTGTCGGTTTCCGTTGCACGAATTGGCACAGTAGCCGTGCGGTTGCGACCTCACAGGCTCAATCTGTTTGATTCTTCCATACTTTTGTGGCGCTAGTCACAGTGAGCGAACAACACACGAACATCATACAATGACACGTCAATATATCCGAATCAAATCACACCTTGGCCGCCTCCGCTACGTTAAGCGCCACGCCATGCAGCCCCTTGGCGAACAGCAGGTCCAGCCGCGTCGCCAGGTCCCGCTCCCGCAGCGCCGGCAGCGCCCCGTCTTCCGCCAGCGCGGCGATACCGCGTTCTGTTGCCACGATGGCCTTCACGCCCGCATCGACCTGCGCTTCCAGTCGAAGTGAACGATGGAAATAAACGAAGCTCGTGAAGGTCCCAATTCGTGCCGCGCCGCCAGCGCCCCGTCTTTCGCCAGCGCCGCAAAGCCGCCTTGCATCGCTACGATGGCCTTGATGCCCGCGTGCACCTGCGTCTGGATGCGCTTATCAAACAGCCTGAACACACGTTGGAGGTGGCGAGAGGAATGGGCATAAGGTACGACAGGTTTCAGTCCCGTTCCTGCAGCGCCGGCAGCATCAGAGTTGCGCCGCCAGTGCCGTGATTCCGCCTCAGCCCTCTGCTCTACTTATTGGACGTGGGTGGATGCATGCACGTTCAAAAGCGATAGCAGCAGCAGGAATGTGGGAATGTGTCGTTTCTGGGAGATGTAAGTTCAAACGTGCTTTCACCTGAAGGCTGCCCGCCAACAGCTTGTTGCGCAGATCGAAGACCTGCACCAGCGCCGCGCGGCCAG
>JAABUM010002334.1_pt1 | contig 25664 bp, 29 predicted proteins | sample 5559161 | NCBI WGS metagenome assembly JAABUM01 (sample SAMN10711868, study PRJNA513369) | rock metagenome | isolation source: Antarctica rocks | place: Antarctica: Victoria Land, Siegfried Peak nord
ACCAGAATTCTTAACCAGCTAGCAGGCGGCGCCCTTAGCATCACGTAGCAAATCTAGAGAAACAGCGCCTTGGCGCAAAAATGGAGCGGGCGAAGGGATTCGAACCCTCGACCCCAACCTTGGCAAGATTTGGAAGACCATGCGCCGCAGTATCCAATACCACGAAATAACGCTAATAATCCGTATGTTGGACAATTCATCATTCGCCGAGATATCCCGAGATACGCCACGAAACGCCACCGTCTGCTTACATTTTGCTTACATTTTGCTCCGCACCTGATAATGTAAGCAGTGTGCCGCAGGGTGAGGAGCAAATGGCAAAGCTGACCAAAAGAGCTGTCGATGCGCTTGAGGCACCGAAAGCAGGGCAAAGCTATCTCTGGGATGGCGAGATCAGAGGGTTTGGCGTCCGGGTCGTGCCGTCGGGATTGAAGACGTTCGTCATCCAATACCGCAACGCAGAGGATCGCAGCCGTCGCATGAAAATCGGCCGTTACGGCATCATGACCGTGGAGCAGGCTCGCGACACCGCCAAGATCAAGCTCGGCGCCGTTGCTGCAGGTGAGGATCCCGCTGCCGAAGCCGCTAAGGATCGCGGCGACATGACGGTGTCTCAGCTCTGCGACTGGTATTTGGAAGCGGCCAAAACTCATCGAATCCTCGGCCGACGCAATCGGCCGATCAAGGTCTCGACGCTTAAGATGGACGAGAGCAGGATCGAGACTCACATCAAGCCTCTGCTCGGGTTCAGGGTTGCACGGTTTCTGACGATTGCGGACGTCGAGGATATGCAGGCCGACATCGTCGGTGGCAAAACCGCCAAGGCGCGAGGCAAGAAGCGCGGGGGCACTGCAACTGGCGGGCCAGGCGTTGCCTCCCGATCGGTTACGACCTTGCAGAGCATCCTGGGTCACGCCGACCACAGCGGCCAACTGGAAAGTCATCCGACCAAGGGCGTGCGTAAATTGGCGGGCAAGAAGAAGGAGCGTCGACTGAGCGTCGAAGAGATCGTGCAGCTCGGTTCGGCCATCTACCTTTCTGAGCGCAACGGCGAGCACCCAAAAGGCCTCGGAGTCGTACGCTTGCTACTGTTAAGCGGATTTCGCCTGAACGAGGCGCAGGGAATGGAGCGGGAATGGCTCAACGCCGACGGTAGCTTCGTAGCGTTCCCCGATACTAAAGGCGACGCACAGTTGCGTGCGATCGGCCAGGCTGCGGTTCGCGTAATCGAGGGTCAACCCCAGCTACGCGATAATCCTCATGTCTTCCCGTCCGACGTCACGGATGGCCAGTTCACGGCCGCAAAGTCGTGCTTGGCCCGCGTCTGCGCACTCGCAGAGATCAGGGGTGTGACCCCACATACGCTTCGGCATACTTTCGGGAGCGTTGCCGGCGATCTTGGCTTTTCGGAACTGACGATCGCCGCGCTTCTTGGTCATGCCAAACAGACCGTCACTCAAGGCTATGTTCATGTCGACGAGGCCCTGAAGCTCGCGGTCGCGCGAACATCTGACGAGATCGAGTCGCTGCTCGCCAAAGGTGCTGGCAAGGTCGAAATCATCGAACGCAAGGCGGCGTGATCCCTCCGAAGGCTGTCAAGCCTTCAGCATTTGCACGCTCTTTCAACAACATAGCCCCTGATTTCGGCCTCTCAGATGACTGTTGCAACCACATTGCAACCAACAGAGGGATTAGGTGGCCCAAGCTCATCGAACTTGGACGTAGCTGACCCGAGAAGGTCGCCGACAGCGTAGCTAGGTGCGCTTGCAGCCTTGCGCTGAGCTGCTGCTTCCGCTTTCTCCCGTACAATGCCGCCTACCCGGGCGTTCTATCTTCGTTTACGTGCGCAAGCGGGTATGATACCCACTTCGAGCCGACCGAGAACGCGGCGATAGCGGAGACCGGATGAGGCTTATCATGTCAGCTGACGTGCTGCGGCTCACCGGGCTATCGGCAGATCAGCTGCGTGAGTGGACGACTCGTCGTGGTCTTATTCGGCCGGATGCGGAGCCGCACGGTCCAGGCTCGCGAGCGAAGTACGCTTGGCAAACTGTGTTGTTGTTAAGATTGGCGGTTGTGCTCAAGGAGACGTTTCACATCGAGCTACAGGCACACCGAGGTTTGTTCGCGGCGCTTGCACAACGCTTCGCGAAGGCTTCCTTTCCCGCGCTCCGCGGGTCAGTGCTGGTGATCCGGGGCAGCGGCACGTTCGATCTTCTGCCTGTCGGGGATGCCAGCGCCACCTTAGGGGATGCGCTCCTTGTCGAGCTCGACCCGCATCTCGACGCCCTGTCGACCGGATTTGGTCTCGCCGAGCCGATCCGGCAGCTCCCTCTGTTCCCCGCAGTTGCGGTCCGATGAGCGCCGCTCGCATGAAGTCGAGAGTGCGATGACCGCGCTCGACAGCTGGCTCTCCGACCTCGCCTATACCGACTTTCCGGACGAACTTTTCAGGTCCGGGCAGAAGGCCGGCACGCGCCCCTACGCATCCGAAATCGAAGAGATGCTCGCCCCGCACCGTGGGATCAGCGCGTCGGCCGTCTTCTGCGTCGATGAGCAACCGACCGTGTGCTTCATCGACGCGACCACGCTCACTCAGGCGCGTGAGTACCGCATCGAGCAAATTCGGCAGAAGGTCTGGAATCAAAACCTCGCCTCTGTTGTGCTCGTTCTCGACCCTAAGGGCTTAACCGCCTACGCCGTTAACGACCGAGACGCTGAGCCCGACGTCTTGGATCGCGGTGACGTCGAGCGCCGCGGCCACTGGTCGGCTTACGAGGTCCAGTCAGGCTTCATCAAAGACCGCCTCTCGGACTGGTTCTCGCCTGAGGAGCGCGTCGATCAGCGATTGCTGGCCAATCTTCGGCAGGTCGTCAAGCGGCTAACGAAGAACGGCTTGAGCGACAGCCAGGCCGAAGCTCTGATGGCCCAGGTGATTTTCCTCTGCTACCTCGAGCAGCGTGGCATAGTCGGCGACGCCTATCGTAAAGCCCACAAGCTTGAGGTCTTAGAAGCCTACGTCTCACGTAATGATGGGAGCGGCATCGATAGATTGTTGAAGCAGCTTGGCGCGGACTTCAACGGTGACTTCCTAAGTTCACGCGACGGCGGCGCTCCGGCTTGGTCGACGCTCACCCGCCAGAGCTTCAAACCCATCCTGGACTTTCTAGAAGCCGTTGACTTCGAGTCCGGGCAGGGCTCGTTCTGGCGCTACGACTTCAGCCATATTCCCGTTGAGCTGATCTCTGGAATTTATGAGACACTGCTGAAGGACCGTCAGGGCAAGCTCGGGGCCTACTACACGCCTCGCCACCTCGCGAACCTCGTGACAGAGCAGGCTTTCGAGGGCTTCACCGACCCGTCGGCGTGCACAGTCTACGACGGGGCGTGCGGCTCCGGGATCCTTCTCACCACCGCTTTCCGGAAGATGCTTCGTCACGCCGAGGTCACGAGAGACAAGCGCCTGCGCTTCTCCGAACGTGTCGCGCTGATGCAACGCACGCTGTTCGGCAACGACGTCGATGAGACCGCGTGCTGGATCACCGCCTTCAGCTTATACCTCTCGCTGCTCGAAGGCCTCGATCCAACAGACATCTCACTTCTGCAAACCGACGAGGACCTTAAGCTGCCGAAGCTGATCGGCGCTGGCCTCAATATTCAGAAGGGCGACGCACGGGGAGACTTCTTCGCGTCGAAAAACCCGTATGCGGGCAAGGCGCAATTCGACATCTTCCTTTGTAACCCGCCGTGGCGCGAGTCCGACGACGAGGAGGAGCCCACGTGGGAGTCGTGGTGCCTCGAGCAGGACCCTCCTTATCCTATCGGCCGCAGGCAGATCGCTGCCGGGTTTGCTTACCGGGCGACCAAGAGCGTCAAGCCGGACGGCGTCGTGACGTTGATCCTGCCCCTCAATCTCGTAATCGGCGCCACGCCGCAATCGTGCGCCTTCCGTCAACGCTGGATGGAAGACGTCCGCATCGAACGCATCATCAACTTCGGCGACGTGCGCCGGCTGTTGTTTCCAGCCGCAAAGCACCCCTGCGCCGTGGTGCGCGCCCGCCCGCGATCGACCGGCGAGAGCATCATCTCACTCGGCAATGAGGCGGTTGAATATTGGACGCCGAAGACGGACGTCAGCCTCGCTCTCGGCCGGCTCGCGCTCCATGCGGTCGACCGAAAGGTGCTCTCCTCGCGGGAGGTATATGAGAAGCCCTACCTTTTGATCACCAACTACTGGGGAGAGCGGCGAGACGTCGAACTGCTCCGGCGGCTTCTCAAGCTAGGCACCGTTGGCAATACGATGGCCGACCGCGACGAACCTTGGATCTCGGCGAAGGGGTTTCACGCACCTAACCGTAGTAACAAGGATCGCTCTTTGGGGCCGCTCCGCGACTTGGCGTTCCTCGATGCGGACCGCCTCCCGGACGGTCACCCGATCATCGCCGCCGACAGCCAGCTCGAACGCGTGCGCGACCGATTCTCGATCGTGGCCAGTCCTGGAGGAGCCAAGGCCCGGCTTTACCACGGCCCTCGGGTGATCTTTCCCGACGGACTGGCCGATGGCTACGCGGTCCGTGCAGTCTATACTGACGTAGCCTTTGCCTTCACCTCGTCGATCGGGGTCATCGGCGGCGGCGACGCGGACGCCGACCTCCTGAAGCTACTCACGGCATACCTTCGGTCGCCGCTTGCCTCGTACCTCCTGGTTATGACGGGCTATTCTGTCATTGGCGAGCGACCGCGGATCGCCGTCACCGATATCGAAGCGTTTCCGTTCTGCGCACCACAAGCGCACCCCGAACCTAAGATCGCCGCCGGCATCGTCCGCAAAGTAGCGAAGATTTTCGACAGAGTGTCGAAGACGCCTGAGTGGCAGCGCGATCACGCTTACGGCGAGGCCAAAGAGAAACTCAACGGCCTGATCTATGACTATTTCCGACTGACGCCGAATGAGCGCGTCCTTGTGGAGGACACTGTCCGGTTCGTCGCCACGTCAATACAGCCCCCCGACTATCAGCGCCTGTCCACACCCCTCCTACATCGACCGAGTAATCCCGAGATTGAGGCCTATGTAGGCGCGCTGGCAAAAGAATTGGGCAAGTGGCGCGCTCAGGACAAGGGCAAGGGCTCGCTCATCGTGCGCGCCTACATCGACGGTGCCAGCGGCTTTTTCGGGGCCGTGCAAATCCGAACGGAACGGGGTCAGCGCGATAGCGCCGAACTCGTTACCTCCGAGCCAGCGTTCGAGAAGCTGCTAAGCGAGCTCCACGCCAGCCTCGCGGTACAATCGGCAAACATCGATCACGACGACCTGTTCAAAATCCCGAACATTATGGTTTTAGCGGGTGACACCTTCTTCTTTGTGAAGCCACTTCGCCGTCGCTTCTGGCTGGCCCGGACCGCACTTTCGGACGCCGACCACATCGTGAAGACAGTGCATGCCGCCGCGTGGGGCCAATCCTATTCATGACGGTGCCTCCATCCGACATTTGGCTCGAGGTCTTTCCCGGTTCGCGCATCTCCGATGTGCTGGGCTACGTCGCCGGCACGTGGGACTGGCTTCAGCGCACCTTTGCGGCAGCGGTGTCCTTCGACCGCGGCGAAACGGACCTGACGGACAATCTGTGCGAAGCGTTGGAAGACAGGGATCGTCGTCGTGCGAACTGCATCGACTGCGATTTTCAACCGGAGACGTGGGAGCTTCGGCGCGACGCGAGCGGACACACAACTCGCATCGCTCGCGCAGATATACGCGTTATACTCGGGGCGCCCGGGACGCCCCACCTCGTTATAGAGTTCAAGAAGCTGGACGGCTCAGCGGACGGCAGGTGGCGCTATTGCTTCGACGGTATGAACCGGTTCGTCGAAGGAAAGTACGCTGTCGGCCACCCGTATGGGGTCATGTGCGGTTTCATCCCTAACGACCTTGCGACGGAAGCGACCGCACTTGCCGACTATATCGCGCAGGAAGACTATGCTCGCCGCCTGTGTTGCATCAACAGTTCCGACGGTGACGTCGTGACCGAGCCCTCAGAGGCGGATCCTGCGTGGGCCAATTTTGATACGAGCCACGAGCGCCCAGGTGTCGGCACGGAAGCGCCAATCGTCCTGCTCCATACCCTGCTACGTTGCCCGCAGCTGAAACCCCGGAAATCCAAGCTTAAGCGCCCACCGAAGGCGAAGGTAAAGGCGATGGCCCGGCGGCCTCGGGATCAAAAGCAGACGGGTATCCGCCAAGCCTGAGTTCCGCTTCTGCGGGGAAGCGTAGTTCAAGCAAGCCGGAACGTGGAGAGAAAGCCTTCCCCCGCGGCCGAGCCTGCCGTCTTGGCCGACCCCTTCTGCGGGAGGGCCCGCAACGCCCCTCGCGCGGCCTAGAGTCGGATGACGTTAGCATGACCCGTAGCCGGAGTTTCTGAGGTAGTTGGCGCATTCTTGTGGTGGGAAGGCATCGAGCAGGTTGCCGATGCGTCGCCATGTTTTCTCGTGGGTTCGTTCTGCGGCTTTTCGCAGCAGATGTTTGAGCTTGGCGAACACCTGTTCGATCGGGTTGAGGTCGGGGCTGTAGGGCGGCAGGAACAGCAGCTTGGCCCCGGCGCTGCGGATCGCGGCACGGACGGCGGGTCGCTTGTGGCTCGACAGATTATCCATGATGACGACATCGCCCGGCGAGAGCGTGGGTGCCAGGCACTGCTCGACGTAATCGGTGAAGCTCTGCCCGTTGACAGGCTGATCGAGCACGCACGGCGCGTCGATCCGGTCATGGCGCAGCGCGGCCAGGAAGGTCATCGTGCGCCAGTGGCCATAGGGCACCTTGGCCTGGAGGCGTTCGCCACGCGGTGCCCAGCCGCGTAGCGGTGCCATGTTCGTCTTGGCCCAGGTCTCATCAATGAAGACGAGGCGGCGCGGATCAAGCCGGCCCTGGTACTTCTTCCACTGCGCGCGCCGCCGCGCGATCCACGGGCGCAGCTGCTCGGCGGGCAGCACGCTTTTTTTTGAAGCTCAATCCCTCGGCGTGGACGAACCGCCACACCTGTACGTAATCGACCTTCACACCGCGTGTCGCCAGCTCGGCGACCAGTCCGCGCAAGGTGAAGTCCCGGGTCGCCCGCTCGAGCAGCCAGTCGCGGTGCCCGGCCAACACGCCCACCCGATGGCCACCCATCCGACCCGGCGACACGCTGCCGGTCGTGCGTCCCCGGCGCACCCACTTGATCGCCGTGCTGACCGCAACCCCGTACCGCGCCGCCGCCGCATGACGCGACATGCCTCCGCGCTCCACCGCTGCCACCACACGCTCGCGCAGATCCATCGAATAGGGCTTCGCCATGCTCGCCGGCCTCCAATCCCGGCCAGCAGCTTGAATCAGACTATCCCGCCGCTGGGAATCCCCAACGAGTCAGCCTCACGTCATCCCGCTCTAAGCGACTTGAGCCCTCCTGAACGAGCGAATGCCGATGAGAGGGAGAGGGCTGCGGCTATCGCACTGACGGGTTGAGGGTCGAGAGAGAGGCTCCCGGCCGGACCCGTCCGGAGACCTCCCATGCTTTAGACCCTACCTTCCCGCCGCCCCGGCACCGCCGGCTCCGCTCCGCCGGTCACCGGCGATTACAAGGTCGACATCAGCCGCGGCGAGCGGATCGGTCGCGTCTCGTCCGAGTGGTTCAGCCGTCCCGATGACGAGCGCTACCTGTCGCTGACCGAGCTGCACGCTGCAGTGCGCGGCCGCGCCGAGCGCGCCACCGCCCGCACCGTCGAGACCAAGTCGCTGCGCGTCGAGGCGAGCCCGACCGCCCACCTCCTCGCCGAACTCCAGCTTGTGCAACGACAATCGTGATGTCCGGTCGACGACAATTCCGATGGCCGGTTTTCAGGCCTCGTGACGGAAGCGGTAATTGCCGCGTGAGCGGCGGATTGCTCGGGTGATTGCCTTGTTGGTGGCGTCGAGATCGAAGCGCTCCGGGTCGAACTTGCGGCCCGCCCACCGGCGCATTTCCTTGTGCTGATCGTCGAGCGGATCGTGCCAGGCTTTGAAGAAGTCGGCGTAGCCCGGAGGTCCGCCGACGTCTTCGGGCGGACCGGATCGGCTGCCTTGGATGCAGCGCGGGTATTTGACGCCCGTCTCGCGCCGGGCGACGACCAGTGACACGGCATGTGTCCAGCAGTCGCCGAAGTCATATTCGTAGAAGACGAGGATCGGTGCCTCGAAGTCGAAGGCGAAGTCGGCCAGGCTCACCTCGCTGGCGTCAAACGTGCGGCGGCCGGACAGGCCATCCTCGTCGCACTCGGGAGCGCCGTAGCATAAGCCACCGATGTCGAACTGGTGGAGATGGCTGTCGGTCCACCCGAATGCCGCCTGCAGCACCTCGTGGAGCTGGGCGAGCTTGAGATCCATCGGCAGCTCGAGCGTGCGGGCGATGGGTGGATTGATATCAACGATGTGCACGTCAGCGCGCACGATGAGGGCATCAGGTTCGAACATGTCTGCAAGAATGCCGCGTGAGCTTGTCGTCGGCAATGGCGGCGACAAGCATCGACGACAATCAGGCGGCGATCTCGGCGGCGGCGGCGGCGGCGGCGGCCGTTCGCTTGCGGTAGCTCTCGGCATTGAACTCGAGGATGGTGGCGTGATGGACGAGGCGGTCGATCGCGGCGACGGTTATCGCCGGATCGGGAAAGATCTGCCCCCATTCCGAGAAGGGCTGATTGCAGGTGACGATGAGGGAGCGCCGTTCGTAGCGCTCGGCGATGAGCTCGAACAGGACCGAGGTCTCGGCCTGACGCGAGGGCACGGTGTAAAGAACGTCGCGCACGGAGATGGTCGAGGTCCGCGTGACCGTGACGGTGGCGAGGCTGAAGTCCGTGGTCCTGAACCTCGGCAACGGCTTCATCTGGGCGAGTTCAAGCGCGACCTCGGCGTGCCGACGCGCATTCCTGCGGGCGACATGCTCGGCGATGAATGCCTGGTAGGCCGCCACATCGGCGAACTCGCGCGAGCCGCGGAGGGCCGGCGCCTCGCGCAGCGAACGCTTGAGATGACCATGCGCGGCCTCGACCGAGCCGTTCTCATGGCTGACGCCCGCGTTGTTGCGGGTCGGCTCGATCCCGTAATGGTCGCAGAAGGCCTTATAGCCCGCCGCGGCGTCATCGTGCGGCGCCAGGTTGCGATAGGCGGCCGACAGCCGGTCGGTGCGATTGATCGCGGGAGCGGCGCCGAGCTGCCAGAGCGCCTCCTGCATACCCTCGGTCAAGGCGGTGAAGCTCTCGCCGCCTTCGATCGCCTTGACGTGCTGCCAGCCCGAGAAGGCTAGCCAAAAATGGAACAGCAGATGATCGAACGGTACCCCAGCGATCGTCACCTCGAGCGAGGACGCGTCGGTGAAGTCGCAGAGCGACTGAAGGCCCGGCGGATGGTCCTGGCGGAAGATGATCTCGCGTTCCGGGCCCTCGGTCGCCCGCCAGTGCGCGATACGGCGCTGGAGCGTGCGCAGGTGCCACTCGTCCAGCCGGCCCGGATGATCACGGCCGATCTCCTCGATCACCGTCGTCGCGCGCAGATGCGGAATCTGGACCAGCATTGGAAGGACGATCTCGTCCCATACGCCCGCCAGCGGGTCGGGGCGCGTTCGGCCTCGCGGCTTGCGCTGGCTCGGAAGTCCTTCCGCCGCCGTGATGCGTCGCGCGCTGCGCTCGCTGAACCCGGCCTTCGCCGCCGCGACAGCCTGCCCGTCGCCTGATCGTCTTCGTTCCATGTACCGCCTGACCTGGCGGTCCGTGATCCACTCACCCGGCATCAGCCTCGCCCCCTGCGATCGCAGGGGGCGAGGCTGACTCATCCGTCACGGACCGGCCATCTCGGTTGTCGTCAAGCGGCCAACTTAGCTGTCGTCATGCACCAGCTCTTCGGCCACCGCCCGTTCGAGGGCGAGCCCGACCCAAGACCGCTTCCGGAGGACCATCTCGTCCGCGCCGCCATGGCGGACACCTTCGACGCTTTCACAGCCGCCTTGCAGGACACCCGCCTCGAGCCCGACCTCGAAGACCTGCTCTGGGGCATCGTCAACGTCCTCCACCGCGCCACCGGCCGCATCGAGCGCGAGCTCGACGACAACGAACAGGCGCAGCAGCGCAGCCAACGCGAGCAGGACGGTTCCGAGGTGCGCTCGGTCGAGCTGGAACGGCTCCTGGCCGAAGGGCTGACGCTCATCGAACGCCGCAACGCGCACGAGGTCCTGCGCGATCTCTCCGCCGACGCCTTCGAACTCCACCTGCGCAAGCCGTGGCGGCCGCACTCCGGTTCGATGGTTAGCCGCAGGACGCTCACAGCGACGTTGATCGACAGCCGCGACTTCATCGCCGCCCGCAAACGTGCGGAGACCGAGGTGATGCTGCCCGCAGGGCCGAAGGTCGCGTTCACCGGCGGGGCTGACGTCAACGATCACAAGGCGATCTGGGCGGTGCTCGACCGGGTGCATTCCAAGCACACCGACATGGTGTTGATGCACGGCGGGAGCCCGAAGGGCGCCGAACTGATCGCCAGCAAATGGGCCGACGCCCGCAAGGTCGCTCAGGTAGCATTCAAGCCCGACTGGACCCGCCACGCCAAGGCCGCACCGTTCAAGCGCAACGATCAGATGCTCGACATCCTGCCGATCGGCGTCGTGGTGTTCCCCGGCACCGGCATCCAGGACAACCTCGCCGACAAGGCGAAGAAGATAGGCATCCCGCTGTTCGACTTTCGCAAAGGAGGTGGCGCGTGAGCGCCATTTCCGCTTTCGACCGTAGTCGGTCGTGCCGGCGGTTGATGCTTCGCCCTTGAAGCGGTCGTTCTGACGATCTGCCTCGTTCCCGTTTCTTCGTGCGGAATGTGCCATTTCGAGAACGGCCAATCGGGAACAGGTTTCGGGAAAGGGCACCGCTGTAAGCATCGCGGCAGCCATGTCGGCGCGGCTTTCCCGCTCGGGGATCGTTTTTGAGAACGGGACTAGACTAGGGGGTAATGGCCGGCTTCAACTCTTCCTCTGCCCATTGGCGGAAGCTAGTCGAGCCGATGATGGCGGTGGCACGCGACGCCACGTTGTCCATGCCCGCCTCCTTGGCGCGCAGCATATCGACAAATCCCTGTGCGAACGCATCCGTTAGTCCGCGTGCCATCGCGGCCTCCTTGTACGCGTCGTACGTCTGATGCTCGTAGTGGACCTCCCGGCCGACAACCTCCGAGACGATTGCCGCAAGATCGGCGTAGGAAAGCTCCTCGGGGCCAAGGACCGGCACGTCTGCTTGCCCGGACCAGGAGCGATCGATGAGCAGTCCGGCAGCGGCGGCGCCCGTATCGCGTGCGGCGGTGTGCGGCAGCTTCTTGTCGGGATCGATCGGGCCGAGCATCTTGCCCTGACGGATCGTATCCGCTTGCCGCAACGCATTGTCCATGAACGCCGGCAATGCGAGCCCCCGCACGGCAGCCCCCGTGGTGCGCAATAGATCGACCATGTGAATCGAGCCAGTCGCGTTGCCAGCCCGCTCCTGCCAAGGGGTGTCGCGTCCGAGCGTTGTCGCCGCGACGATGTGCGGCACGCCGTGCCGTTGCATCGCTTCCGCACCCGGACGGGTGAAATCGACCGTAGCGGCAGCAGGCGTCGCCGAAGGTGTGGGCGGGCATAGCCAGAATACCGCGTCCGCTCCGCGGAACGCCCGATCGACCACGGCGGGATCGCCATGCGATCCTTCGACCACTTCCACCTGATCGCGCACGTCCCGCGAGAGCTTGGAAGGATCGCGGACAATCAGGCGCAGCGCCTCGCCGGCATCGAGCAGATGCCGGACGACATGACGGCCGATGTTGCCGGTAGGGGTGGTGACTACGATCATGGGTATGCTCCGGTTGACTGCTATGGGAGATAGTCACGCTGGCAAGCACGATCTATATTCGATCGTCACTCTTTTCTTCGCTATCGTCCGGAACCGCCATGGACCCCCTGTCCGATATTCTTTCGATCCTCAAACCCGAAAGCTATCTGACTGCCGGCATTGACGCCGGCGGTGAGTGGGCGATCCGGTTCGGCAACCGGCCCGGTACGATCAAATGCCACGCGGTAACGGCCGGTGCTGGCTGGCTATCGGTAGACGGCATGAATGCCGTGCGCCTCACGGCGGGGGACTGCATTATCCTGCCGAGCGGACGCCCCTTCACGCTCGCAAGTGACCTGACGCTGGACCCGACCGACGCGCACAACGTGCTGAACGATGCGCGGCCGGGCGACGTAATCCTTCACAATGGCGGAGGGAGCTTCGCGTTCGCCGGCACCCGCTTCGAGGTGGACGGCCTAAAGGCGGGGGCATTGCTGGGTACGCTGCCGCCGCTCATCCACCTGCACGAGGCTGCCGACCGGGATGCAATGCGATGGTGTATCAAGCAGATGATGACGGAGATGCGGGACGGAAGGCCGGGCGGCACGCTTGCCGCCCGGCATTTAGCCCATTTGATGCTTCTCCAAGCGTTTCGGCTTCATCTGTCACGGCAGGCCGGTGATCGCGTGGGCCTGCTCTATACGCTGGCCGACCCGTATCTGGGCAAGGCGATCGAGGCGATGCACGCCGACCCGGCGCATCGCTGGATGCTGGGGGAACTGGCAAGCCGGGCCGGACTGTCACGGTCGATCTTCGCACAGCGTTTTCGGGAGCGGGTCGGAGAAACGCCGATCGGCTATCTAACTCAATGGCGCATGATGCTGGCTACGGACAGGTTGGCGAATGGTAGGGAGCCGCTTGGCAGCATCGCCAACGCCCTCGGCTACGAGTCCGAGAACGCTTTCAATACGGCGTTCCGGCGCGTCATGGGCTGCTCGCCACGCCGCTACGCTCGTAACGAAGCGAATAGTGCCGGAGCCGCTTGAGCGCCGTTGATTTCCGGTTCAACGGGTCCTTTTTGAGGAACCAGACTCGGCGGCACTCGCGATGTGATCGCCGCTCATAACACGAGCGCCTTGCCCGAAACCTGACGACAGTCCACCTTCTGCCGCTGTAAGAACATCAGTGGCGAAGGGTATAATGGCGTGACGGCAGACTATGCGATCCCTCGATATGTCGAAGCGTGGCAAACATCTTTGTTTGGCAGTGCTGACATGGCTCCATGGTTGATCGTGGAACGGGCTGAACAGCTAATTCTAGAAGCCCTAGGCGCACTTGGTCCGGACTACCGGATAGACAATCACTTTGCTGCTCATCGATCTGCCACCATAGAAGCCGGCGTTATTCTTAAAGGATCGGGCATAATCGGTCCGCGCTGTGTCATAGCTTCTGGATCGTACCTTCGTGGGGGCACCTACATAGGTCAAGATTGCACGATAAGGCCAAGCTCTGAGTTAAAGACAGTTTCATGTTTTCAGGATCAAAACTTGCTCACCTTAACTTTGTAGGGGACTCGATCATTGGACCGGGAGTGAATATCGAAGCAGGTGCTATCATTGCCAATTACCGTAATGAGCTTGCCGACAAGACGATCCGCATCGTTTATGAAGGAAAAATCATCGACACGGGCGTCACCAAGTTCGGTTCTCTCATCGGGGATAACTCTCGGATTGGGGCTAACGCAGTGATCGCTCCGGGGGCTTTGATCACGCCTGGCAGCATGGTTGGCCGTCTCTAGCTAGTGGACCAGCACCCTAGCAACATGCCGTAATTTACGGTGGGGTGCCGCTATTTGCCGGCGTAGCGCATTCCCATTCAACGGTCCAGACTGTGCGAAAACTCCATCGCGCGCCAAAATCAGGGCGGTAAAAGCCGATTTTTGACCAGTTTGAGCTCCCGAAACGCTCCAAATCGCCCCCGGCAGCAGCCTTGGCGGCTGATCATCGCGAGTTTTCGCACATGGGGTAATCGCGGAAGCGAGTCGCCGAAGCATTCTAAAGATGCCAGGTGGCTGTTCCCCGATAAGATGAAAGCGCGGGCTCACGACAAGGAGTCGGACCCAAACATCTGATGGAGAACAGCCATGGACGAATATATCGGCCTCGACGTCTCGATGAAAGAGACTGCGGTATCTATCCGGCGCGACGGCAAGCGTGTCTGGCGCGGCAAGTGCGCCTCGGATCCGCAGGCGCTTGCAGTGTTGATCCGCAAGCATGCGCCGACGGCAAAGCGGGTGGTTCGAAACCGGCCCGCTGTCGGTGTGGTTCTTCCACGCGCTGACCGCGGAGAGACTGCCTGCAATCTGAATCGATGCCCGCCATGCCAAAGCCGCGCTCGACATGGCACCCAACAAGACAGATGCGAACGATGCCGACGGCCTGGCGCATCTTGCCGAAGTTGGCTTCTATCGCGAGGTCCGCGTCAAGGCATATGACAGCATGCTGTCCCGGACGCTGATTGCATCGCGTACTCGGCTGGTCAGGATAGGAACGGAACTTTCGAACCAGATCCGGGGCATGATGAAGACGTTCGGCCTGCTCGTACCGTCAGGTAAGGGCGGCAGGTTCGATGACCATCTCCGTCGCCTGCTCGCCGATGATGATGCCCTGGCGCGCGTCATCCTTCCCGTATTGGAGGCTTGGCGAAGCATTCGTCTCCGTGCGGCCGAACTGTCGGCAGATCCTCGCCGATGCCCGCCAAAGCGCCAGCTGCCAGCTCCTGATGTCGATACCGGGCGTTGGTGCGATCACGGCCAGTTCGTTCATCGCCGCCATCGAGGATCCGGCGAACTTCAAGAAATCGCGGTCGGTCGGCGCCTGGTTCGGGCTTACCACCCGGCGCTACCAGTCCGGCGAGGTCGACTATGACGGGCATATCTCCAGACGTGGCGATGCCCATATGCGCGGCCTCCTGTACGAAGCCGCCACGGTCATCCTGACGCGAACCCGCACGGAGAGCGATCTGCGGACCTGGGGGTTGGCGCTGAGGGAGAAGCTCGGCTTTAAGCGTGCCGCCATCGCGGTTGCCCGCAAGCTTGCTGTCATCATGCATGCGATGCTGAAGTCCGGTGAGTTGTTCACCAAGACCGCTGCTGCCTAAACCTTTTCACCGGTTGCGCCTGACATGAAGGCACAATGAGACGTCCCTGCCAGGACGTGGAGCGAACCATTCCGTCCAGACCGTTGCACCGTCGGCTTTGCCAGCGCGTGCGTTTCGCACATCGGAAGGTTCACCCGCGAAGCCCCCATCATGCGGCGACCCGTCTCGACCGCGAAGACGACCGTGCTCCTGGTATACGAACTCACTGTCAAATCGGCTTGCATTACCGGTCGCGATTAGACGACGGTCTGGGTCGTTTTTGGGAAAGCGGTCGTTCGGCTTCCGTCCGGCCTTTGGATGTTTGGGCGCAAGCGTGGCGCGCCCAGACGCAGTCGTTTAGCGGCCTTCGGACCAAGCGATCGCGTCCGCCCCGGCTGGCAGGATCATCGGGCAGTCGGGATCGGTCGCTGCGCGGAAAACCGCATCGGCGACATCCTGCGCCATCGTCACCTCGCCGCTCGCGCCATGCTGCTGCATGGCAGTCATCGTCTGCTGAACGAAGCCGGCGTAGGCGTCGGGGAAGCCGCCGCTCGCCGCGATCTGCGCCCGCGCGGTGCTGCCGAAGCTGGTCGCAGGCGCTGAGCCGGGCACGACCACCCGCGCGCGGATGCCGAACTCCGCGAGCTCCAGCGCCGCAGACTCGGTCAGCGCGTTCACCGCTGCCTTGCTGGCGCGGTAGATCGACAGAAGCGGGAGCGGCTTGATGGTCGTGCTGGAACTGATGTTGACGATCACGCCCGACCGCCGATCGCGCATGCCAGGCAGCACAGCCTGCATCATCGCGACCGTCGAGAACGTGTTGGTCTCGAAAATCCGGCGCACCGTTTCCATCGAGGTGCCTTCCACGGCGTTGAGCCAACCGATGCCGGCATTGTTGACCAGTACGTCGATCTCGCCCGCTTCGGCGACAGCGGCCGCGATGCTGTCCGCATCGGTCACGTCGAGCGGCAGCAGACGCAGCCGGTCAGAAGCCGGCAATGTGCTCGCCGAGGGATGGCGCATCGTCGCTACGACGTTCCAACCCTGCGCGAGGAATTGGGCAGCGGTCTCGCGGCCAAAGCCGGTCGAGCAACCGGTAATGAGGACAGTGTTCATGATGGCCAGCTCCTAATTAAGGGCAGAGGGATAGGCTGTCTTGGCCGGACCTGCTACATCCGGACGTCCGTATCTTATTCGAGACAGTCCAGAATTGACTGACCCGCTCACCCAGTTAATCGGGCTGCTCAAGCCCAGTGCGTCCTTTTCCAAGCTGGTCACGGCGTCCGGCCGCTGGGCCGTGCGGCCGCCCGGAACAGAGCCTTTCTACGTTGCGATGCTCGAGGGCGATTGCGTGCTGTCGATCACCGGCCGTGCGCCCGTCATGCTTGGCAGAGGCGATTTCATGCTGATCCCCGCTGCCCACGATTTCACGGTGGCCAGCCTGGCACTACCGCCCGGCGGGCGGGTAATTGATCCGGCAGAAGTCCGCCCGGGCGTCTTCCACGTCGGAGAGCCGGGCTCCCCTGACGTGCGGATGCTGGTCGGGTATTGTGTGTTCGGTTCGGACCACACGGGGCTGCTGGTATCACTTCTGCCTGAAGTGGTAGTCGTGCGCGACGAGCGGAGGCTGACGACACTGGTCGAGATGCTGAGAGAGGAAGCCTGGGCCGACAGGCCTGGTCGTGATGTGGTGCTCGCGCGCCTTCTCGAAGTGCTGCTGATCGAGGCGTTTCGCGCCACGACGGGACCGGCCGCCGCGCCCGGGCTGCTCCGCGGGCTTGCCGACGAAAAGCTCGCGGCGGCGCTCCGCCGGATGCACGACGAGCCGACTCGGCCTTGGACGATTGGCGAACTTGCGAGAGAAGCCGCACTATCGCGATCCACCTTCTTCGACCGGTTCCGCCGTGAGGTCGGCGCTCCCCCGATGGAGTATCTGCTTGGCTGGCGCATGGCGATCGCCAAGGATTTGTTGCGCGGCGACGGCGTCAGCGTGGGTGAGGTCGCGCACCGCGTCGGCTACAGCTCGTCGAGCACGTTCAGCGTAGCGTTCGCGCGCCGGGTAGGCGTTTCGCCGTCGACGTATGCCCGGGGCCTTGCGCGCGCCATCACGGCGTAGCGTAGGAGCGCAACTTCAGCTCGGCGGAAAGTGACCAGTGGGACCCGACAACCAAACGGCCAGGAATTACTGGATCACAGCGTCCAGATGTTCGTATCGGTATTGAAGCCACACAGCAGCTTGTCGCCAGCCGAGTTGGCACGGCGCTGCATAGGCTTGGTCGGCGTGGGCGAGGTGCTCTCAACCGCTATGGTACGCGGGAACTGTAGCGAGGCCGAAGCCATCAAGGCATTTACCTCGCTGATACAGGGTGGATGTTCTTCGAAGCGCACGGTCTGGCAGCTTTGACTCGCCAGAAGCGGGCCGACAGCTAATCGCTCGACATTCTACCAACATCTTTGCTGGGAAGTTTTTCCTCTTCTACTCGCACAAGCGCAGCCAGCAGCCCGCCCCCCGGTCTGCCCGCGTCGCCGAACAAGCGCCCCTGAACTTCGTTCACGAGGGGCAGCGCGCGGCGGAGCGCCGTCACACCGGCGGCCGTGACCTCGACGTGCTTGGCGCGGACATCCGATGCGCTCCGCAGCCGGGTCACCAGGGCTTTGGCCTCCAGCGCCTTTAGCATCAGCGACACCTGCATCGGGTGGACGTCGCCGAACCTCGCCATCTTGGCCTGCGTCACCGCGTCGTCGGTCCGGCCCAGCCAGGCCGCCAGGATCAGGGTGGTGAACTGCAGATGGGTGAGGTCGAGCGGGGCCAGGACGCGGTCGACTTCGCGCACGTAGCGGTGGACGACGCGCCACAGGACGAACCCCACCGCATTCTCCGGCCCGCCCAGCGACGCGGCGTCGAAGAGATGGTCGAGGGGACGCGCGTCGGTTTGCATGCGGTGGGTCTTTCAAGCCGATAGTGGAACCGCTTTATAGTAAATGTGTTTATGTTCTTAGATCGAGGCCGATGCGAGCGGAAGCCGGTTTCTAAAAGGAACGACGACATGATCGAGTGGCTCCTATCGACGGCCCTTGCCGGATCGGCTTTGGTGGCCACGGCGCCCGTTCACCAGGCGGCGGGGACTGGAACCTGGACGGCGAAGGCGCCGCTTCCCGTGGCCATGGCGGAGGTCGGCGTCGCCGCGCTGGATGGCAAGGTCTACGTCGTCGGCGGCACCGAGCAACACGGCAAGTTACCCACGATCTGGAACTCGCGCCTGACAATGATGTACGATCCTGCCCGAGACGCATGGCGGACGCGCGCGCCGCTGCCCCACGGGTTCACCCATGCGGGCGTCGCGGCGCTCGGCGGCAAGCTCTACGCCGTGGGCAGCTTCACCGAGCCGGTGCACATGGGTCCGCTGAACCTCGCCTTCGTCTACGACCCGCAAACCAACAGATGGAGCGCACTGCCCCCGCTTTCATCCCCAAGAGGTTCGGTGGCGGCGGTCGCTGCGGGCGGCAAGCTCCACGTCTTCGGCGGGCGGGTGTCCGACAAGGTCGTGGATATTCCGACTCCCGCGGGTGGCCCCCGGATGCGCGCCGGGTTCGGCACGGTCACGACCCACCAGATCTACGATCCCGCGTCGGGCCGCTGGTCGGCGGGCCCGCCAATCCCGGGTCCCGGGCGCGACCACCTGGGCGTCTCGTTGCTGGGCGGCAAGATCCACCTGTTCGGCGGTCGTGCCGCCGACGTTCAGAACAATCTCGACCGGCACGACGTCTACGATCCGGCGACCGGCCGCTGGACGCGCGCGGCGCCGCTGCCGCGGGCGCGTTCGGCGGGCGCCTATACCGTGCTGGACGGCCGCATCCTCTACGCGGGCGGCGAGTGCAAGCCGGGCGGGCAGCCCTACACGCCCAACGCCTATGACGACGTGACCGCTTACGACCCCAGGACGGACAGCTGGACGACGGTGCGGCCCCTGCCGCAGGCGCGCCATGCGTTCGGCGCGGCTACCGTCGGCCATGTCGCCTATTTCGTGGCCGGTGCACCCGTCTGCGGCGGTGGCGCGACGACGGATGTGAACGCGCTTACCCTGCCGAAGCGGTAACGATCGGCCAATTCGCGCGACCATCATAAGGGACGATAACGCATGCCAGACGTGAACCTGATCACCGCCGAGGCTGGCGAACTGCTTGTCGTGGGCCAAACACGCATCCGTGTGCTCGAGGACGGATCGCGCACCGACAACCGCATCGGGGCGATCGCTTCGACAATGCCCGCCGGAGTGGCGGGACCTCCCCAGCACCGCCACCTGATGCACGACGAGACGTTTCTGGTCACCAGCGGCGTCTTGCGCTTCACTCTGGGCGATACTCTTCGCGACGCCGGGGTCGGCGACTATGTCGTCGTTCCGATCGGGGCACCGCATACCTTCGCCAACGTGTCGGATGCGCCGGTCGCGTTCTTCAGCACCTTCACACCGGCTTTCTACGTCAACTACTTCCGGGAACTGGCCGACCTCAGCGCCAAAGGCGCGCCGAGTTCCGAAGAACTTCTTACCTTGATGCGGCGGTACGCGACGGAACCCTGCTGACCGCCAGATGAGGGTTCCGGCCGCCAGCTCCCGCGGGAACCCTCCAACCGCGGCGCCTCTTTGATCGGTGAGTCTCGGAGCGGAACGTTCGATGCCCTAATTCCCGTCACGCGGGAACGGCCGCTTCGCTTCGCTTTTACGGGGAGGATCAGCTTGGCAGGAAGCAACCATAGTAGGTCATTTGATGAACGATGAAGCGTGCCTATAAGCGGTCGCTACCGCGTCCTCGCGAAGCTGAAACAGTCGGGCGGCATCGCCGGCGTTCGGATGGATGATCCACCTCCGGAGCAAACCTTCACATTCGACGCCGGTCTTCTCCATCACCCGAACGGAGGCGGCGTTATCGACATCGGCCACGCTGCCGACACGCCAGATCGAAGGCTGCCGGAGTGCCCAATTCACCACCTCGGTAAGTGCTTCGGTCATAAAGCCTCGCCCCGAAAATGGGCGCGCCAGCACATAGCCTCATTCCAGCTTGGTTTGGCCTGCCTTCCGCAGATCGAAGACGCCCACAACTTCGTCTGTCGCTTGTTGCACCAGCATGTAGGTGCGTTGACGCCCTTCGAACGAAGCACGACTTTCTGCGCGCGGGACTTGGCTGGGGACACATGCCGATCGAGCTCGTGGCCGCGGACCTCGCGTCGGGCAGTCTGGTCGAAATCGAGCGCCGCGCGTGGCATCTCGGATCGATCTCTTCATGGCTTCGCGCTTGAGGGGCCACGATCTTTCGGGATGCGAGCTGAAAATACTCAAGCTCCTTGGGGATGATCCCGATATAATCTGCAGCGGTGACGCGCCGCAGGCTGTACAACCCGCCGGAGCGTTAGCTTTTACGGACGAAAGCCGCGCTGACGCGTAGCGCAACGTCGCCGCCGATGGACGGCACATACAGCGCCACGCCGTAGTCGGACCGCTTCAGGAACGTCGTGGGATCGAAACCAACGTTTAGGCCTTCTAGATCGGGCTGACGCCGGCGCCATCGAGGGTAGCGTCGAGTACGACGGGCTTCGACACGCCGTGGTGAGCTGCCCCCTTCTGACTGGTCCATCGACTATGACAGTCTGGACCAAGGATGAGGGTCCCCCGGTTCTCATTCAGGCGGCGGATGCGGGCGAGATCATCGCGCGGCCGACCGCAAGCGATGTAATCTGATGCCGCCGCCTCCCCGGGGTTCAGAAAAGGTCGGGCGGGTGCGCAATCCTGCACCACGCGACGTCCCGCGTTCGGTGACGTCACCGGGAGCCCTGCCGTCCTTTCCGTAGCCTGCTCGGATATCGTAACGGATCGGGTCGTGATTTGCGCGCCGGGTTGCATGAGCGGTGGTCTCCTCATCGCACATTTGCTGTTTCAACCTCCACGCTACCGTTTGGGACTGAGCAGATCTTCCATACCTCCCTGACGGAGATATTCTGCCCGGACGCGGTCGCCGAGCCTGTTGAGCTCATCAGCTCCGCCATTGGCCGGGTCGATGGTGATACGCAGCGGGCGTGATCCAAAAGGCGTAGCAACGACGCCAACGATCGCACGGGCGACATCGACCGGGTCCGCATCTGCCGGCACGCTCGCAAGATCGGCCTGCTTGGCCTGTTCATCGAGATCGCGGGTCGGGCCTTCGGCATATTCCGCGACGCGTGCTTCATCTGCTGGATGATCGGCATGCGCAAAATGGTTCGTGCCGCTGGTATAGACACCGGGAGAGACGATCACGGTCTCTATGCCCCAGCGCGCAAGCTCGCCCGCATAGCTGATCGCGAGCGAATCCATCGCTGCCTTGGCGGCGAAATAGGGCGCGAGATAGGGCGGTGTCCCTCCACGGGTGCTCGTCGAGCCAACCCACAGCATGAGTGGCTCGCCACCACCGGTCCGCATGTGCGGCAGGGCCGCTCGGTTGAGGCGCTGTGGGCCGATCACGTTGATGTCGTAGAGCGACGCGAACTGATCCGGCAGGAACGCCTCCGCCGGCCCGAACGCCATATGCCCGGCGTTATGGACGAGAACGTCGATGCGACCTTGTTCGGCCATGATGTGAGCGACAGCCGCCTCGATCGAAGCCTGGTCCTGAATGTCCAACGCGACCGTGCGGATATCGACCTTGTGCGTGGTCGAATAGGCGCGGGCTTGCTCAACCTTGTCATCCGTCAACGTCCGCATCGAGGCGTAGACGATATGGCCGGCATCGGCGAGACGATAGGCCGTCATTTCACCAAAGCCGCTCGATGCGCCGGTGATAAGGATCGTCTCCGCCATCAGATCACTCCCCCGTTGGCGCGCAGCACCTGGCCGTTCACCCAACCACCATCCGGGCCGACGAGGAACGAGATGACGCTGGCGATATCGTCCGGTTCGCCGAGCCGTCCGAACGGGTTCATCTTCCTGATCGCCTCGATCTGCTCCGGGCTCTTGCCGTCAGTGAACAGCGGCGTGTCAACCGGACCCGGTGCAACCGCGTTCACCGTGATCTTGCGGCTGCCCAGCTCTTTCGCCAGGATATGCGTTATCGCCTCGACGCCCGCCTTGGTGGCGGCGTACAGGCCGTAGGTCGGCTGGTAGAGACCGACCACGCTCGACGAGAAGCTCACGATCCGGCCGCCGTCACGCATCCGTTTGCCAGCTTCGCGCATCCCGTTGAAGACGCCTTTGAGGTTCACCGCCACCGTCTTGTCGAAGGCTTCATCCTCGGCTGCGGCGATGGAGGTAAGGATCATGATACCGGCATTGTTCACCAGCACGTCGACCCCGCCGAACGTTTCCTCGGCGGCATCGAACAGCCTGGCGACGGCAGTTGCGTCGGACACATCCGCATTGATCGCGATGGCTCGACCGCCAGCAGTTGCGATTTTTGCGACCAGCGCGGTCGCGTCCTCGCTACCGCGCGAGTAGTTGACGACCACCGCGAACCCATCGTGCGCCAGCCGTTCGGCCACAGCCGCGCCGATCCCGTGCGACGCCCCGGTGACGATCGCGGTGCGCGTCTGTGGCCCGGCCATCATTTACCGCCCATCTTGACGAGGATCTTGCCCCGCGCCCGGCCGGATGCCTGATGAGCGAACGCATCACCAGCCTCTTCCAAGGCAACCGTCCGGTCAATCAGCACCTTGAGGGATCCGGTGTCGATCATCTCAACCAGCTTGCCCAGACGCTCGGCGTCGGACTGGTGGAATACGAAGCTCGCATTCACGCCGTGTGCAGTGGCAAGCGCCTCGTCGGGTGGAGAGGCGGTCGCGGCGAGGTAGCCGCCTTTACGAAGCACCCCGAACGAACGCAGCTGGGTGTCGCCACCGATCGTGTCGAGCACCACATCGATATCCGATACCACGTCCTCGAACGCTTCGGTCTTGTAGCCGATAACCTGATCAGCACCGAGGCGCCGTACGATATCTAGGCCGTCGCCCGAAGCGGTCGCGATCACACGTGCCCCCGCATGACGCGCCAGCTGGATCGCGAAGCTGCCGACCCCGCCCGCGCCGGCATGGATCAGCACGGTCTGACCTGAGCGAAGCCCGGCGACCTCGAATAGGGCCTGATAGGCAGTCGCCGCAGCCGTGGCTGATCCCGCCGCATCTCCCATCGCTACGGACACCGGAAGCTGGACGAGCTGGGATGTCGGCATCACAGCGAGCTCGCCGACCGCGCCGCCCCGCGAAGGGTCGGTGCGCGCGACCACCCGGTCGCCGACCGCCCATCCCTCAACGTCTGGCCCGACCTCCTCGATCGTGCCGGCGAGATCGGTGCCCAAGGTGTAGGGGAACGCGACCGGGAAGAAGTCGTGCATGAATCCCTGCTGGATTTTGGTGTCAAGCGGGTTCAGCGCGGCAACGGCGACGCGGACGATGACCTCGCCCGCCTCCGCCTTCGGAGCGGATGCATCCTCAAGGCCTGGTTGCGCCCGATATGCTGAGATCTGAAACGTCTTCATGATGCATTCTCCGTGTTAGCGGGCCAGGCGCCGACCTGATTCAACCATCCGAACCAATCCTCCAGATGCCAGGTATGGGTCAGCTTCCCATCCTTGATCCGATGGAACTCATGAAGCGAGACCGAGAACGAGCGGCCAGTCGGCGCAACGCCGAACCACTCGCCGGTGTGGGTGCCGGTGATCTCGGCGCGGACGCCGATCTTGTCGCCATCCGCCATCACATCGTGGACGACCACAGCTACGTCGGGGATCGCCTGCTTCAGGCCGACGATCAACGGCTTGATCCCGTCGCGTCCCGGAGTCTGGCCCGGGGCAAGTGGGATGTCCTGCCAATCCTGTTCGACGATGCTATCCAACAGGTCGGGCTCGCCTGCAAAGGCGCGGTAGAAAGTATCGATCGTGGCGCGGATTTGTGCGGGAACCCCGCCTTGGGGTGGGCTTGACAACTGATCGTTCATGCTTGGATCCTTCTCGTTACCAGAAAGATGGGCAGTCCCACGGAATAGCTGAAATCGATTGATCTTATGTGGCAACATTTGGCCCATGGATTTACAGGGCATCGACCTCAACCTTCTCGTCGCGTTCGAGAACCCGGCGCACCGTTGGACTCTCGACGCACTTGCCGGTCGAGCGGGAATGTCGCGTTCGGTCTTCGCACAACAATTCCGCGAGAAGGTCGGCGAGACCGCGATCGCGTATCTCACCCGCTGGCGCATGATGCTGGCGAGCGAACGTCTCGCGACGACGGAGAGTCCGTTGGCCCAGATTGCGCGTTCGCTTGGATATGAGAATGAGGACGCCTTCAATACAGCCTTCAAACGCCTAATGGGATGCTCACCCCGGCGCTATGCCTTGCAATCCAAGCTGGAAGTTGCCGAACCGGAAACGCTCAGCGCAGGTTAAAACCTGGTCGCTGAACGCAACCGGTCTCGGGATGGAAGCGACGCAAGGCCAATGATCCGCATTAGCGCGACGTTCGTGCGCAAGGGCTAGGCTTGGTGACGCAGACCGTAGTCTATGCCGCCACAAGCCGCGCCGGGCTCACTTGCAAGCAGCTTTATCATCTGCAGCTCGCATTCCGAAGGTTCGTGACCCCTGAGGCGCGAGATCATGAAGGCTACCGGCTCCAGGTGCCATGCGTGCCGCTCGATCTCGACCAGGTCGCGGGTAACCAGGTCCGCAGTCACATGTTCAATCGGCATATGGCCCCAACCGAGGCCCGCGCGAAGGAAGTCGTGCTTGGTGTTGAGGTCATCGACGAACCAGTTCCGCTGGCCTGCAACCGAGCGTTGCGACTCCTCGGCATCGGGCTGGTTGTCAGTGACGACAATCTGCGGAAACCGCGTCAGCTCGTCGAGCGGCACGGGGGCGAGGAACATGGCGAGCGGATGCGATGGCGCACACACGGTCACCATCCTGGTGTCGCACAACCAGTGGCGCTCGATGGCGCTCGACTGCAAGTCCGGGACATCGTTGATCGTAACGGCCATTGAGCAGGCACCGGCAAGGACGAGTTTCTCGCCACCCTGCATGGTCGTCATCCTGATGGTGACCGAGGCGGTTGGGGAGGTTCGCTGCAGATTTTGAAGGCACAGGATCAAGCGGCCTCGCGGGAAGTACGCGTCTATCGCGATCGACAACTGCTGTGCGCCGACCTCCGCGATCGAGCGCGCCCTGTTCTTCATCTCCTCGGTACGCGCGATGACGGCCCGCGCATCGGCGAGGAGATCGCGTCCCGCCGCGCTCAGTTCGGGGCGACGGGCGCCGCGCTCGAAGAGGGATACCCCAAGCGCCGTCTCAAGCGCCGCGATCGCGTGGCTTATCGCCGACTGCGCCCGCCGCAGCTTACGTGCGGCACCGGAGAAGCTCGTCTCGTCGCACACCGCCACGAATGCACGAAGCTGATTAATTGAGACGTTATCCAACATCTGATGGATCCATAACTCGATGGGCCTCTCACGACGTGATCGAGGATTAGATAAGTCAATGGCGTACTATGTCACGGTTCACCGCGGATCGGATCGCAACTTCGCCCGATCCACCCTCAGCGGCCTTACCTAGTGGACAGAATCTAACGCTTGGTGCCCTCGTTTGACGGAAGCGATGATTGCGTTGGGGTCCCTGGTCCAGGCAAACGGCTTTGATCTGAGATTATGCTCGGCGATGTAACGTTTGATGGCGCC
>JAABUM010002337.1_pt1 | contig 25643 bp, 29 predicted proteins | sample 5559161 | NCBI WGS metagenome assembly JAABUM01 (sample SAMN10711868, study PRJNA513369) | rock metagenome | isolation source: Antarctica rocks | place: Antarctica: Victoria Land, Siegfried Peak nord
ACCGGCGGCCGGTCAGCAGTGCGGCGCTCTGCGATCCGCAGCGTGGACAGCGGTAGCCATCTGGCCACCGGCACGCGACCAGGTACTCCCAACACGCGCGCTCATCCGGGAACCGCGCCTGAAACGCAATGATCGTCCGCGGAAACTCCGGCCTGCCCACGTTCCCTAGCCTAGCGGAGCTAACCGGATAAGCATGTGGTCGCTAATCGAGTGGACCCGCCACCCCCCGGAGCCGAGGACACTCGACCGGTCCGGTCGTCGCAGTAGCGTCAAGATCTTGGTGTCAGGTAGCGGCACCGAGCCGACGGCCTTCAACGTCTCGCCTGGGTCGGGTGGCAGCTTCACGTACGCGACGTCCGTCGCCGGGTATTCAGCGCGGTTGGTCATTCCTCGTGCGGCGACGGCCGCTCGCGCCGATCTCAGCCCACGCCGCCAAGCCGGCAGCGACTCGGGCGTGACGAGCTGCGGCAGGAGCTGCTTCACGTCCCGCTTATCCAGCGCAGTGATGAACGCCGCGGCCACCTGCAGCACCTGGTCGTGCCCCTCGCCCACCGCCTGGACCCACGCGGCCTGCTCGTCCGCCGGCATCAGCCCAGGCCCCCATGGGTGCTGGTAGGACAAGCCGTCCAGCGCGTCGCGAGGCGATCGAATGTCCACCCCGGGACGCTGCAGGGACAGCAGGTCCTTGTCCCCGCTGACCAACAGCGTCGCCTGCACATGCTCAGCGAGGAAGATTAGGTAGTCGTCGTCGGGATCCCGGCATACCCCGGCTGCTTCCTCGCTCGGCGGGTCCCCCACCGTCTCGGACAGCAGCGCCACCGCTTGGAGGTACTCCTCGACGTCCTCGAGGGCGATCCAACGGCGGAACTTCTCCCGCTGCAGGACCTCGCTCACCTCCTGCAGCAGCAGCGGGGACACCACCATCACCGCGGCCCCGGCCTCCACCAGCTGTAACAGCAGCGCGGGCGGACCGTGGCTTGAGATGGCCGCCGCCACGAGCACGTTCGGGTCGAGGACGAGCCGTGCCGGTCCAGGCTCCGTCACCCAGTCGGCTGGCCGGTCGCGACGGCTAGCGCCGCGGCCCGGGCCTGTGCACGAGCTGCGGCCTTCTCCTCGGCGGCCAACTGGAGTGCCTCATCGGCCGTCAGTTCGTCGCGACTCTGGATCTTCGCGAGTACCGCCGCTAGGGCTGTGCCCGCGAGGTCTCGCCGCACCGATTCACGGATTACCTCGTCACGGCTCCGGCCCGACCGCTCGGCGACCGCATCGACGCGGTCCCACAGCGCCGCATCCAGCGTGACCGACACCTCAATGTTCGCCACAGTCAACACCTCCAGCCCTGCATCAGGGTAGGCCAACACGACTGAAGTGCTCGACCTCGGTCGGGCGATCGGCCGCTTCACGCAAAGAGCCGAACCGGTACCGGCCGCGACGGCAGGGGCCAGCGGGACAGCGTCCCGTTGGAGGATCGGCTACCGGGCGTCGCGGTCTTAGGCGTCCGGCACAGATTCGCCATCACTGCCGATCATGACCGTGCCTTGATCATCGAGCGCGGCACGCAACAGTTGGGGTAGTCGCGGGTCGGCCAGGCGCAGACCGGACAGCTCATCCTCGGTCATCCACGCCAGCGCATCGTGCTCTAGCGGGGCCTGGTTGGAGGGATCGCCAGCCCACTGGTCGACCAGCCAGATGTCCATACGGAAGTCGACGCCCTGGACGTGGGCGAAGCGCTCACCGGCGACCTTGGCGGTGATGCCAAGCTCCTCGTCGAGTTCTCGCGCCAGCGCATCGCGCGGTGATTCGCCGTCCAGCACGCGCCCTCCGGGTAGGTCCCAGGTGTCGGGGTACCACCGGCGCTGGGGCGAGCGGTGGACCATCAGCGCGCGACCAAGTCGGCGCAGCAGCCCTGCCACCACGACGTGCTGTTCGGGCGGTGGTTCGTCCACGGAGTTCACGGCTTCAGCCTTCCAGGCGAGCCTGTCAGCAGCGACGGCGGCGGATGCCCGTCGCGGTCGTCCCTGACTCCACGCTGGCTCATCGCCCGTCTCCGCTAGCCATCGAACGGCTTGCGGCGACGGTTCTCGGCGCAGACGGAGGCGCCCGAGCGGTCGATCGCCTTCTCGCAAGAGGATCCTTGAGCGGCACTTCCTTTTGGTTGCTCCCTTTACGCCACGGGCGCAACCGGACGTGGCCGGGGCGAGTACGCGCTTGGCTGGCCGGATGAGGCTTCTTGTTCTGGGTGGTACGGCGTGGCTGGGCCGGGAGGTTGCGGCGGCGGCGGTGTCTCGGGGCCACGAGGTGACCTGCCTGGCGCGGGGCAGCTCCGGCGAGGTGCCGGCGGAGGTGCGTTTCGTCCGCGCTGACCGCGACCGTGCCGACGCGTACGACCTCGTCGCCGGGGAGCGCTGGGAGGTGGTGGTCGACGTCGCGCGGCAGCCCGGGCATGTCCGACGCGCGGTCGCCGCGCTCGAGCCCGCGGCGCGTCGCTTCCTGTTCGTCTCCAGCGGCAGCGTCTACGCGAGCCAGCGCGAGCTCGACGAGGACGAGGACGCGCCGCTGCTGGCGCCGCTGCAGTCGGACGTGATGGAGTCGATGGAGCGGTACGGGCAGGCCAAGGTGGCTTGCGAGCAGGCGGTCACCGGCGCCTTCGGTGCCGGCCGCACGCTGATTGCCCGCGTCGGCCTGATCGGCGGCTCTGGCGACGGGTCGGGCCGGTCGGGGTACTGGCCGTGGCGGTTCGCCCGGCCCTCCAACCATCGGGGTGCGGTGCTCGTGCCCGACGCGCCCGATGTCCCCACCGCGGTGCTCGACGTCCGCGACCTCGCCGCCTGGCTCGTCAGCTGCGCCGAGGCCGGAACGGCGGGCGTCTTCAACGCCGCCGGTAGCCCGCTGCCGCTGGCCGACCACCTCGCCGAGGCGCGCGCCGTCGGCGGGCACACCGGGCCGCTGGTCAGCGCACCCGGCGACTGGCTGGTGGAGCACGCGGTGCAGAACTGGAGCGGGCCGAGATCGCTGCCACTGTGGCTCGACGACCGCGATTGGTACGGCATGAACGCGCGTGACACCACCCGTGCCCAAGCCGCCGGCCTCGTCGCCCGTCCCCTTGCGCAGACGCTCACCGACACCCTCGCCTGGGAGCTGGCGCGCCCCGAACTCGGGCCGCACGGCGCCGGCCTCACCGACGAGGAGGAACGCGACCTGCTCGACGCCCTCGCCAGCACCGTCCGATAGCTGAACGGCGGATTCTGGCGGTCATCGCAACAGAAGGTCGCCGATGAGTTCTATCGGCTTCTTGAACGCTAGTCGTTTGCGGGGTCGGTCGTTGAGTTGCTGGGCGACCCAGTCCAGGTCCTCGCTGCTGTGCACCGACAGGTCGGTGCCCTTTGGAAAGTATTGGCGCAGCAGGCCGTTGAAGTTCTCGTTGGTGCCGCGCTGCCAGGGCGAGTGTGGGTCGCAGAAGTAGATGTCGATGCCGGCGTCGACGGAGACGTGTTTCCAGTCGCGCATCTCCGGGCCCTGGTCCCAGGTCAGGGACAGGCGCAGCGACTCGGGCAGCGTCTTGATCTTCGCGGCGAGCGTGTCGCGGACCTGCTCGGGCTTGTAACCATCGGGCAGGTGCAGCAGCATCGCGTAGCCGGTTTGCCGTTCGACGAGGGTGCCGATCGCGGTCTGGTTCTGCTTGCCGATAATCAAATCTCCCTCCCAATTTCCAGGTACCGCACGGTCTTCGACCTTGGCTGGCCGCTCACTGACATTGATCATGTTCGGGATGCGGTTCTTGCGTTGCCCAGGCTTGCGGCAAGGGCGCCGCAACGCCCGTCCGGTGCGCAGACACACCGCCAGATCGCGGCGCAACGCGCCGCGGGACTGCACGTAGATCGACTGGTAAATGGTTTCTGGTGACACCCGCATCTCCGGGTCGTCGGGGAACTCGACACGCAGCCGGCCGGTGATCTGCTCCGGTGAATACTTCTTTTTCAGATCCTGCTCGACCTTCTCATGCAGCGCCAGTTCACCGCCAGCTTCGCCGGCTTGGGCCGCGACGCGCGGTGATAGGCCATCGCATGCGCCGAGCTGGCCAGATAACCACCACCAGCCTCGTTGTTGCGACGCAGCTCCCGGCTGATCGTCGACGGGCTTCGACCCAGTTGGGCCGCGATTGCTCGCAGCGATATGCCCGCAGCACGGGAGAGCCCGAGCTGCTCCCGCTCAGCGAACGACAGACACCGGCCCTTCAGATCACGGCCCCGGCGCGGACGGACACCACCATTGGCGATCACCCACCTGGTGCCTTGTTTGCGATAGGAGCCCGCCGCCACCGCCGCGTCGCTGATGAACTCGCCACGCTGCAGTTCAGCCCAAAACACCTGCGCCTTCTCCGTGATCATGTGATTAGCAAACCGGATGATCAACACCCCCACTCAGTCAGGTGTTGCGATCACCGCTAGGACCCAAGGAACCGTGACTGGGACGGCCCGACGAGTACCGAAAGGCGGGCTACGGGATGAGCTCGGGGCGTACAACCAGGTTCCGCCGCTGCAGGGGCCGGTCACGACGGTGCCGCTGCCCCTTTGACATCGGACACCACGACAAGCGCGATGGCCTGTCTCCTGAGGGACATGGCCACTGCGTTCGCTGACCCCGGGTCCGGCCTACAACAGCTCGTCAATGGTCGCCAGCAGCAGCGGTGTCTCCTGACCTGGCCAGGTGCCGATAAGCGTCTGACCTGCCACTCCAGCGGTCGGGATGCGGAAGAGGGTGAGCATGGTGCTTGCGCGCATCTGCGTCGTGGTCCCGTCGTTGGTTACCACGGCGGTCCGGCAATCAGGGATTTGAGCGACCGGCAGCGAAGCGCTGCCTCGGACCTTCGTTGCAGCCGTCTGCTTCACCAGCCCGTTGTCGGTGGCCGTGAAGAGGTCCGCCTGCCGGCCACCCGTCATGATCGCTCGTGCCAGTGCGGTTCTGTAGACCGGGTCGTGGCAGGCGTCGTAGATCCACCGGTCGCCGAGCGTCGTGTGCGTCATCGTGGTGATCAGCGACTGCTCGGCACATGCCTGTGGCGCGCCTCGGTAGGTCAACGGCACCTGGAGGATCTGTCCGTCAACGGTGCCCAGCAGGTGCGTCTCGATGCCCACCTGGCCGTCCGGGTCGTCGAAACGGTACGACCCCAGCTGGGTCAGCGTGCAGGCATCCGCACCGGCCAGCCACGGCTGGTGCGGCACCCATGCCTGCAGCAGTTGGAGCTTGGTGGGGACGATCGTCGCCGGGTGATGGACAGCCATGCCGCGAGTCTCGCAGGCGAACCGCGGGCTCTCGACACCGTCCAGTAGGCGACCCCTGCGGGAGGCTGCACGCGGTTGACCGCGTCGAGGACGGCCGACGGCCTGCAGTCTCTCGTCCGCGGGCTACTCGTCGGCGACGTGCTCAACGACAGGCTCGTCGCCGGCGTCCCACTCGCGGACGGTTCCGGAAGACCCGCGACCGAAACACCAGGCGCTGGTCGCGGGCGGCGAGTTGTCTGATGCGCTCGCAGGCAAGGGCGCTGAGGCCGAGGGCGAGCCAGAGCAGGTTGAGGGCGGTGGAGGGCCAAGCGGCGTGAGCTGCGCCGTTGGCGGCCAGTCCGGCTGACCCGCCGAGGTTGAGCAGGACGTAGCGGCGGCTCGCGGCCTGAGCGGGTTGCCGGGTGACGAGGGCGTGGCCGAGCAGCAGCGCGAGCGCTCCGGCCCAGCCGAGGGCCTCGACGGCGACCTCGCCGGTCAGCTGGTCGTGTCGGGGACGGCCGCGTAGGCGCGGACCGGGAAGGTGCCGAAGCCGATGATTCGCGGCGGGGCGGCGGTGAATCGCGCGCGATGCGGCGGCAGCTGCGCCAGGCCGGTGAGATGCTCGACGACGGGAATGCCTGCGGCCAGCAGCAGGGTGTGTGCCGGCCGGGTGCCGTCGGCCGCCGGATCGGCGTTGTCGATGTTGACCGCGTCGATGCCGACCAACCGGGCGTCGTGAGCGACCAGCCAACGCGCGGCGTTCTCAGTCAGGTACGGGGCGTCCTGCGCGTACTCAGGAGTGCCCCACTGCGCGTCCCCGCCGGTGTGCAGCAGCACTGCCCGCCCGGCGACGTCGAGAGCGGCCAGAGCGCCGACATCGACCGCGCGCGAGCCGGCGCCGGCGGTACGGGCGACGACCGCCGGTAGGTCGACCAGCCGGTCGAGGGCGAGCTGGGCCAGGTCCGCGCCGTCCGGGTATCGGTGGTAGGGGCTGTCGAGATAGGTCCCGGTGTTGCCGACCATGCTGATTCGGTCGATGGTGAACTCAGTGCCGGGGGCGTACACCGCTCGCGACGCCGCCCGCGACAGGTGCGGGGTGATCTGCGGGGCGGGCAGTCCCGGGTAAGTGACCATCCCGTCGCTGATCGGGTGGCTGAGCTCGAAGTACCGCCACCCACTGGTCTCCGGAGCGGCGGCGGGTGCGCTCGGGCCGCCGCGGGTGCCGCGATGCTGCTCGGGGACGACCCGCAGGCCCCGGATCTCCACCTGGCCGCTGAGCAGCAGCCCGAGTGAAGCGAGGAACAACTCGGCGACCTGCGCCTGGTCCACCTCCGGCCCAGGCACATCGACCCGGAACCCTTCAGCAGTGAGCCCGCCGCCGTTGCTGAAGGTCACGGTGGCGTCAAAGACGGCCCGGTGCTCCTGTTGCTCGGTCATAGGGACCAGTCTGGGAGCCAACAGCCTGCAGGTGAAGCGAGTCCTGCTGCATCCCGTCTACAGTGCGGCTGCATGCGCCTCTCGCCCGGCCGGCTGCTGGTGCTGCGTGCGGTCGCCGACGCAGGGGGCGTCGTCGCGGCGGGCCATCGCCTGCACCTCGCCCCGTCCGGGGTGTCGCAGCACCTGGCGGCGCTTGAGCGTGAGACCGGGCTCGTCCTGCTCGACCGATCCAGACGCGGCGGCCAACGCCCGCTCACCCTCACCGCAGCCGGCCGCCGCCTCGCCGCGCACGGCGACCGGCTCGCCGCCGTCCTCGCCGACGCCGAGGCCGAGGCGCTCGCCCTGACCGGACGGCTCGGCGGGCCAGTCGCGATCGGCGCCTTCCCCACCGCGATCCGGAGCTTGGTCGTTCCTGCGGTCACGGCTCTCGCCCAGCGGGCGCCGGGAATCCACCTGGTCGTGCACGAACTCGACGAGGCCGCCGCACTCGCCGCATTGCACGCCGGCAGCCTCGACATCGTTCTCGTCGAGGACGACCTCGTCCGGCTCCGCCCGGCACCGCCAGGAGCGACCGCTTACCGGCTGCTCGACGACCCCTACCGCCTCGCGGTGCCCGCCGCTTGGCCCTTGCCTGCCACATCGGCGAGCTCGCCGACCGGCCGTGGGTCGACGGCCCGCCCGGCAGCGCCGTCCACAGCGTGCTCGAGCGGCTGCGGGCCAGCACCGGCCTCCCGCTTCGCGGTGCCCACACCTGCCTCGAGTTCCACGCCGCCCTCGCCCTCGTCAACGCCGGCCTGGCGGCCGCACTCGTCCCCAACCTCGCCCTACCCGACTCGCTCGCCCCGGGGAGCAAGCTGATCGACCTCCCCGGCCTCGGCGCCCGCACCATCACCGCCCTCACCCAGGTCAGCTCACGTCCCAACCAACTCCTCGCCGCCGTGCTCGACGGCCTCGCCGTCGCCGCAACAGGACGCCTGCAAACGTCCCACTAGCGAAACCCGGCCTCAGAGGGACAAGCTCAAGATGGCCGAGCAGCATCTCCGGCGGGTGGCTACGGTGCGAGCTGTGCTCGATTAGGAGCAAGCCAGGCTGGTGGGACGGCAAGCAGTGGCTGCCATTCTCCGCAAGGGGTCGGCAGCCCGCGAGGGTCGGTCAGGGTAGACAGGCGAACGTGCGGACACGGAAGGTGGCCACCCACGAACCGCCGGTGGCACAGCTGTACGGGGATGCCCGGGTAGGTGGTCATGCCGTCCTCAATGACATGACTCAGATCAACCAGCTGCACAGCCCTAGTTTTCACTCGCCGATCCCGGCCAGCCAGCTCAAAGGCAGACCACTCCCCCAAAGCGCGTGCCTCGCCCTGCTTATTCGCCCTGCTGTTGTTTGACCAGACCAGCCCGGTCGAGTGTCGGCGCGCTAAATCGTCTGCGCTTGCGGGGGCGCGCACCCGCATGCTGAACCACATGCTGATTAGGACCGCTACCGACTACGACTGGCCCGCGATCTGGCCCTTCCTTCACAGCGTCGCGGCCGCGGGAGAAACTTTGACCTGCGACCGGGACATCAGCGAAGACCGCGCTCGTGCGATGTGGCTCGTGAAACGCCCAGGCCACACGGTCGTGGCCGTCGAGACCGACCAGCGCGTCATGGGCACAGCAAAGATGAACCCCAACCATGGTGGACCCGGCGACCATATCGCCAACGCGAGCTTCATCGTCGATCCCCACCACGCTGGCTGCGGTGTCGGCCGAGCGCTCGCCGAGCACGCCCTGAACTGGGCCCGCACCGAAGGCTTCCGCGCCATGCAGTTCAACGCCGTCGTAGCGACGAACCAACGCGCGGTCGGGTTGTGGCGCTCACTGGGCTTCGAGGTGCTCACCACCGTCCCGGAAGGCTTCCACCACCCGGTACACGGCTACGTAGGACTGCACATCATGCACCGCGCGATCTGAACGATCAACTGGCGGGCCGCCAACCACGCGCGGTCGCGGCGGCGGCGGCCCTCGTCCGCGCGCTCAGCGGCTGATCCTCGTTACGTTACGGCGACTGCGTGGGCATGGACGCGCCCCGTGCGGCTGCCATCATCTGCGCGTGCAGCTCAGCCCGTCCTACCCGGTTCTCACCCCGCGCCTGGTCCTGCGGCCGCTCGTGGCGGCTGACGTCGAGGAACTCCTGACCTACCGCGCGCTCCCCGACGTGTGCCGCTACCTGCCGTTCGAGCCGATGACCCGCGAGGTGCTGCAGGCCCGCCTGGCCGGGGACATGGGCCGAACGGAGATCACCCAGGAGGGGCAGGCGCTGACCCTCGGAGCGCGGGCGAAGGACGGCGGCCGGCTTCTCGGCGACGTGGTCCTGTTCTTCCGCAGCCGCGAGCACGCGAGCGGGGAGATCGGCTACGTCTTCCACCCGGACGCCGGTGGTCAGGGCTACGCCACGGAGGCCTGCGCGGCGCTGCTCGCCCTAGCGTTCGAGGAGCTGGGTCTGCACCGGGTGTCGGCTCGACTGGACAGCCGTAACCAGGCTTCCGAGCGGCTGGCGGCCCGCCTGGGCCTGCGCCAGGAGGCCCACTTCGTGCGGCGCCAGCTCTTCAAAGGCGAGTGGTCCGACGAGCTCGTCATGGCGATGCTCGCCGAGGAGTGGCCGGGTTCTGCCGCCTGCCACACGCAGCGGCAGGCCGCGGGTTCCGGCGGATAGCCACCGCAGCCGCAGGGTCAGGCCTTGCGTCGCGGCCTCGCCCAGGGCAGTCGCGCCCAGACCGCTCCGTACGAGGAACAACCAGCGGGACAGCGTTCCGCTGGACCATTCTCAGGCGACCGGCCAAAGAACCTCTTCAACGGGCCGGCGCTGACGACCAAGCGCAGCAGGTCCCCGGGCGTCGGACTCGGCGCCACCCGGTCGCGGGACCCGTCCGACAGCTGACATGGTGGTGACCTCCCAGTACGCGGGCACGGCGAAGTCCGCGGCCAAGCTGGCTCGGTCAAAGGCCCGGAACTGCCGTACGAACAGACCGAGAGCCTGAGCCTGCAGCGTCATGTGCGCGACCGCCTGCCCCAGGTCGTACTGCGAGAACTCGGAGTACTCCCAGTCGGTGTCCTCGACGTAACGGTGCGACAAGTTCGCGACCAGCAGGCCCGCCGTCGGCGCCCACCTCGCCGAGCTGCCAGCCAGATGCCGCACCAGCCGTTCATGCGTGCCGTCGCCACGCCGCCCCGCAATGAAAGCCCAGGGCTGGGAGTTGCCCGCCGACGGTGCCCACCGTGCTGCGTCCAGCAACAGGTTGACGTCGGAGCGGCTGACATCGCCCGCCGGGTCGAAGGTCGTTGGACTCCACCGGGTGGCCAGCAGTGGGTGCAGCCCCGGTGTCACCTGCTGGTCCTGCACCGTTCCAGCCTGCCATCTCCTTGCAGTACTACGAGACAGCACCGCCCTGCAGGGGGCGTTCCGATAGCCGACCCGCCACCGGTCTAGTCGTCCGTGACGAAGACCTGGATACATGCCCGGACATGGTCACGAGGTCCGCCCACGCAGAAGAAGGCATGGCCTGGGAGTCCCCCCAAACCGGAGAAGTGGACGCGGCCGGCGGCCACCGTCGAGGACGTGGCGCAGCGCCCCGGCTGAGCTGAGACCGGCAGCAGCGGCATCATGGCGCGGTGCACGATGACGCAGCCCTGACGGTCGCCCGCTGGCAGTTCGCAACCACGTGGCGACTCGCGCAGGAGCTGCACCTTCCCCGGCTGACAGACGCGATGTGCCTTTGGCAGCCGGCGGCTGACAGCTGGACGGTACGGCCGGACGCCGACGGACGCTGGCGGGCCGACTGGTTCGACCCCGAGCCGCCAGCCTCGCCGCCGCCGTCCATCGCATGGCTCACCTGGCACATCTTCTGGTGGTGGTCCGACGCCCTGTCGGTGCTGCGGGGCGGTCAGCCGCTCAACCGCAGCGAGGTGACCTGGTCCGGCAGCGCAGCAGCAGCGGTGGCCGACCTTCGTTCGCTCGCCCGAGCTTGGGACCGCCAGCTCGGGGGCCTCGGCTATGAGGAGCTGACGCGCCCAGTCGCGTTCCCCTGGGCGGAGCCACGTCCCGTCTTGCACCTCATCTCGTGGGTCAACCTCGAACTCATGAAGAACGTCGCCGAGGTGGGGACCGTCGCCGACTTCTACAGCAGTCGCGAGCACTGACTACTTGCAGGGGTATCGGTCGAGGACGTCCAGCACCGGTGGCCGCATGGGCAAGTCGTCCACTCCAGTGTCATGGGCTCGCCCGCCCCAGGTGCCGGGTGCCGCGGAAGAAGCGGGAGCCGGCCCGGCCGCAGCCAATCACTACGGCGCGGCTCTTGGAGCGCCCGGCGGATGGCGTGACGACGCCGGCGAGGTCGGGGATCGAAGGGTTATCTCCTGGGAGCATCGAGGACGGCCAGATCGGCGAGCGAGCGGACGAGGGGAACGCCTCCTGCCGGGCAGACCGCCTCGTTCCGCTGAACGAGGATGGCGGGCCAGCCACGCACCTGGGCAGGGCGGATGTCCTTGTCGACGCTGTCTCCCAGCACCAGTCGGACGACCTCGCCGTCGCGGTCCAGCGCGGACTCGACCGCGGCGAAGAAGGCGTCGGCTGGCTTGGCCGCGCCGATCTCGGCAGAGACGAAGACCTCTTGGAACCACTTGGTTAGGCCTGCGAGGGTGGCCTTCCGCCGCTGCAGCCGACTCTCCCCATTGGTCATGAGCCACAGCCGGTACCGGGACGCGAGGGTCTCCAGGGCGAACACTACGTCCGGGTAGGCGACGCAGCGCTCTGCCCGCAGCGCCTGGTACCGGCGCTGGACGGCGTCGGGCTCGGTCGCGCCCGCGTCCCGCCAGACGCCCCGCTGGTAGTCCGCTATCCATTCGGCGAAGCCCTTGGGTCTCCAGGGCTCTTCCACCCACAGCCCCTCCCAACTGCTGATCCCCATGTAGAGGCAGTGCTGGTAGAACGGCCCCGTCTGCCAGCGGGCCCGAGCCGCGGCGAGCAGGTTCCCCACCGAAGCGCCGTCGGCGCGCAGGCCAAGCTCGGCCAGCAGGTCGGCGATCGCGGCCTCAGTGGCGGCTCGGTCGGGCACGCACGTGTCGTCTAGGTCGATGAGCACGACGCCGCCACTCACCAGGAGGCCGCCAGTCTGGGCAGGACATGCTCGCCGAAGCGAGCGCACTGGCGCACCGTACAGGGCGCCGACTACGGCCCGCCGACACCGGCACCGTGGCCGCCCTCGTCGACGGCCGCCTGGTCGTTGGTTCGCGGACCTACCGCGCGCTCCCCGACGTGTGCCGCTACCTGCCGTTCGAGCCGATGACCCGCGAGGTGCTGCAGGCCCGCCTGGCCGGGGACATGGGCCGAACGGAGATCACCCAGGAGGGGCAGGCGCTGACCCTCGGAGCGCGGGCGAAGGACGGCGGCCGGCTTCTCGGCGACGTGGTCCTGTTCTTCCGCAGCCGCGAGCACGCGAGCGGGGAGATCGGCTACGTCTTCCACCCGGACGCCGGTGGTCAGGGCTACGCCACGGAGGCCTGCGCGGCGCTGCTCGCCCTAGCGTTCGAGGAGCTGGGTCTGCACCGGGTGTCGGCTCGACTGGACAGCCGTAACCAGGCTTCCGAGCGGCTGGCGGCCCGCCTGGGCCTGCGCCAGGAGGCCCACTTCGTGCGGCGCCAGCTCTTCAAAGGCGAGTGGTCCGACGAGCTCGTCATGGCGATGCTCGCCGAGGAGTGGCCGGGTTCTGCCGCCTGCCACACGCAGCGGCAGGCCGCGGATTCCGGCGGCCTCGCCCAGGGCAGTCGCGCCCAGACCGCTCCGTACGAGGCCCTGTGCGGGAACGTTGCAGGTCAGGCGGGTCCCCGGCGAGAGGTGTCCCGTAAGCCTAGTTCGGTGAAGATTCCCGCACAGGTGCGCTATGCGGGACACCGTCAGGGGGGTCAGCTGACGGCTTCGACGGGCAGCTCGCCGGCGGTGACCGGGCGGGGGCCGGGGCGGCAGGTGCCGGTAGAGCCTGGTGCGGGCGATGCCGGTCTTGGTGACGATCTCGGCGACGGTGTGCCCGGCGGCGCGTAGGTGGGCGGCGTAGTCGATCGACCTATGATAATGCCTACCGCCGCGTCTCGCGCGTCAAGGTCCGCTGTCCTGTTCAGATCGGGTCTGCGCGAGCACGCCTGATCCGAGGGCTCTCCGGAAGTTGAATTGGACGGCGCGGCGCGATTGTTCTTCAAGTCTGCATTTCCGCGGGAGTCGAACTCCGGTTCGGCGTCAGGGTGAGTCGCGGCTCGTCACGTCGCTGTTCCCTCAGTCAGCGAGCCGTGCGTGAAGGTGCATGTCGTGCCAACCGTCGCCGTGGAGGCCTTGGCGGCGCATCGTTCCTTCTGCATGGAAGCCCGCCTTGATCGCCGCGCGGCAAGAGCGCTGGTTGTCGGTTGCGTGGAGTAGCTCGAGGCGGTGCAGACCGAGGACGTCGAAAGCCCACTGCGTTAGAGCGGTGCTCGCCCGCGCGGCGGTGTTTCGGCCACGCGCTGCAGGCCTCACCCAGTAGGCCAGCTCGCCGATGCCGTCCCAGAGCTCGAGACGCTTGATCCCAACCCTTCCGACCAATACGGCACCGGCGAAGACCGCCCAGTCGGCTCCCGTCTCCTCGTGCCATTGGGTTGATCGGGAGGCGATCCAGGCACCTGCCTCGGCATGGTCGGTCATTGATCGGACGTGCCACTGCTGAATCGCGGCGTCCTGGTATGCGTCGAACACAGCTGGCGCATCGTCGGGGTGCCACGGCCTGAGAGTCAGGTCATCGACTGTGAGCGTCGGCTGCAGGAGTGCGCGTATGCGTCCCGCCGGCACGACGGGCTCGGTCAGGCTGGGCACGGTGGCTATCATCCTGCATGCCTGATCCGGGCCAGCCCGTTCTCTCCCACCTATCCAGCTCGATGTGCGTGGTCCGATCTAGTCGCTGATGATGTGAGAGTCGGTTCGACAGCTTCTCAGGACTATCGGGTGCTTAGGCCGAGTTTCACGCCGAATCCGATCAGCACCCCGCCTGTGGATGCGTCCATCGCCCGACGCGTTGATCGTCGACTGAGGAGGCGGCGGGCCGAGTGGGCGCCGTAGATCAGCATGGCGAACCAGGCCATGCCTTCGAGGTCGTGCACCGCTGCCAGAAGCAGTCCGAACATCAGGTGCGGAGCATGAGAGGGGATGAACTGCGGAAGCACCGCAACGTAGAACGCGCCGATCTTCGGATTGAGCAGGTTCGTCAGCAGTCCACGCTGCCAGCATCGCCATGCTGAAGTCGACCGACCGTCTCGGCTCGACTGGAACTCGTCGTTATCCGTCCGGCGACTCATCGCTGACCGCAGGAACCTGTATCCGAGCCAGATCATGTAGGCAGCACCGGCAATCCTCACGATCGAGTAGCCGATCGTCGATGCCGTGAGCAATGTCGAAACGCCCACGGCCGCGCCGGCGCCCCAGACGAGCGCGCCCGTGTTGATGCCGAGCGCCGTGGCGAACGCGTGCCGACGTCCCTGGATGAGGGCCGTCCGTAGCACCAGCGCCGTATCGAGTCCGGGAATGATCGTGAGGACGCCAGCGATCGCAGCGAACCCGAGCACTGCGGCGGACCAGCTCATCGTGGCGCATTCACATGATCGGCCTCAACTGTGCGGCGCCTACATTCGTGTTGCCGGATCACCAGCATGCCCTTCACGTTGCCTGGGCGAGCACAAGCAGCCAGGGCTCGGTGCGGCCGGCGACGCGGTCGACCGACATGGCATCCCAGCCGGGTCCGACTGCTCACGCCCACGACCGGGCAGGTATCCCGAGCGACGTCTTAGGCGTGGGCACTCCACTTGAGGCGTGGCTGCTGACACCTACGATAATGACCGTTGTCGTAGGAACATGGCCGAAGCCTCGACCGACCTCGCCCGGCTCGACGCAACCCCCGACGCCGCAGGGCTGCTCACCGCTCCGGTCGCCGGCCTGCCGGCCGAGGTCCGCGCGCCGGTCATCGCCGCCCGTTCTTTGGCCCAGTACGCCGGCCACACCCGCACCGCCTACCGCCGGGACGTGACGCGCAACTTCTCCTGGCTGGCGGGCCTCGGCGTCGAGCCGCTGGCAGCGACCCGGGCCACCCTGGACGTCTACGCCCGGTGGCTGGCCGAGACCCCCCGGAAGGCAACCGGCCGGCCGGCCAGCCCGGCGACCGTCGCCCGCACCCTGGCCTGCCTGTCCGGTTTCTACGCCTACGCCGAGGCCGAGGCCGCCGTCGCCGGCAACCCGATGACCCACGTCCGGCGGCCCACCCTCGGCCAGGATTCCCAGACCCTGGGCCTGGACCGGAGCGAGGCCCGGCTGCTGCTCGCCCAGGCCGGAAAGGACAACCCCCGCTCGGCCGCCCTCGTCGCGGTGCTGCTACTCGGCGGGCTGCGCGTCGGCGAGGCGCTCGCCAGCGACGTGGCCGACCTCGCCGTCGCCCGCGGGCACCGGGTGCTGACCGTCACCCGCAAGGGCGGAGCCCGCCGCCAGCTCGTCCTCGCCCCCGCCGCAGCCGGCGCGCTCGATCGCTACCTCGCCGGGCGCACCACCGGCCCGCTGTTCGTCACCGCCACCGGGCGGCGCTGGAGCGTCGGGGAGGCGTTCCTGACCGTGCGCCGCCTGGCCCGGGGCGCCGGCATCGCCATCGCCGAGAAGATCACCCCGCACTCGCTGCGGCACACCTTCGTCACCCTGGCCCGCGAGGCCGGCGTCCCCCTCGAGGACGTCCAAGACGCCGTCGGCCACGCCGACCCGCGCACCACCCGGCGTTATGACCGGGCCCCGCACAACCTGGACCGCTCGCCCGCCTACGCGCTCGGCGCCTTCCTCGCTGCGGCGTGACCCCTGACGAGCCGGCGCCCTGGTGCGAGTGAAAGCCAGCGCCAAGGTCTAGGCGCGCTAACGCTCGCGCTCTAGGTTCATCCGGTCGGTGCTGGGCGTCAAAGCCAGCCCTGCCGCCTGCATACCGGTAGGGGCAGCCAAGGGCAGCGCGATGCGCGGGGCTCTTTCACCCGACGCTGCCTAGACGCGCCCCTGCGTCCGGCACCGACCAAGCCCCCCGTTTGGGTTAACCGCAGCCGGGGCGGGGGGCCGATAGGTCGTTGGGGCCGCCGGACTCAAGGGTGGGCTCGGCGGCCCTCCGGCTCATCGTCGAGCGGACCGGCGCGGCCACAGGGTCGGTGCGTCGGTGGCTGTCGCCCGCCCTCGCCGTCCCGTCGACATGGGTTCGTGCCCGGGGGCTCAGCAACCCGACCCCGGTCGCCATGTAGGTGATCGCCGCCCGCGGAGGCATCTGCTCCACTTCCTCGTCACTAGCGATTGCGGCCGTCTGCCAGCTGGTGGCCCCCGCCGCAGGCGCGGTTCTGCCGTCTGCCCGCCAGGGACGGGCTCAGTAGTCCGCCCACCTGCGGGCAAGCGGGAAGGCTCGGCCCCTTAGCGAAGCCGCTAGACCAGGCTCAAAGTCTGTATGCAATAGAGTCTGTGCATAGCAGCACTTATAATGACTAAGATAAATACGGAGCAACACCATGACATACACACCCTTTCGCGATGCGGCTCAGCGGCTGCCCGAGGCGCACCAGCACGACTACGCGGCCATGCAGGTCAAGAGCGAACGCGCGCGGTCGCACGGCTGGTGGCGGAACCTCGTCGAGTACGGCGCATGGTCGGGGCCCAACACCATCCGTGTGGGACCGCCGGACCGGGAGGCACTGACCGGTATCGCGAAACTCTTCGAGACAACCAAGGAGCACGTTGCGGAGATGGTCGCCGCCGACTGGTACGGCGTGCACCCCGACCTGGAAGTCTCTCCCGCCGCTCTGCGGCTCGCTCCCACCCTGGCCCAGCTCGGGGACGACGACCTCCACCTTCTGGAGACCATCGCACGGCGCCTCGCGGCAAAGTGAGCGTCCAGCGCCGGCACCGTTCCGCCACGATCCCGCTGCTGCGCAACACCGCGAGGCGCGACCCGTTCCTGCTGGCGGCGAGCAGCATCGGGCACGAGCGGTACTTCGAGCCAGACTGCTGCGCGAACTGCGTGGAGCCGCTTCCCGACGAGGTCGCCGGTTTGTTCTGCTCACCGTTGTGCAAGCAGACCGCCGAGTTCGTCCGCTACTGGCGCAGGGTCACCCGCGACGGGCGCTACGAGCAGCCGGACGTCCGCGAAGCGGTCTACGCGCGCGTGGCGCACCTGCTCGGGGGTGGCTACGACGCGGCCGCGCGGTACCTGAACCACGACGCCAGGAAGCAGGTGAAGACGCGGGACGGCGGCCTGTGCCGCCGGTGCGGGAAGCCGGGTGAGGAGATCGACCACATCGACGGCGATTCCCCGGCCCCAGGCAACCTGCAGCTGCTCTGCAAGGTCTGCCACCACGGCAAGACCGCCGAGCGGATGCACCCGGCCAGCCCTGAGCAGCAGATGCGCGTCGCCGTGCTGTACGCGACCAGGGTCAAGCCGGGTGTTCCGGTGCTGCTGGCCGACGACGGAGGGTGTTGGCAGCACGAGTGGCTGGGGCTGAGGAAGGAGCGCAGCACCCGGTTGGAGCACGGGATCACGTTCCTTGACCACGACCTCGACGATGAGGATGACGACGACGAGGCGCGCGGCCTCGACGACGACTCCGGGTTCGGCCCCGACAGCTACTTCGCCCACGCCATGGCCAAGGACGACTGACGTAGGGGGCCGCGGGCTCTACGGCGAGGGCCGGGCCTTGGCCGCGTGCCACCGAGAGGCGAGCGGCAGCCGAGCGGGTCGAGGCCGAGCGCGCCGCCCGGGTCGAGGCCGACCTGCGGACGTCGCTGCCGATGCTTAAGGCCACGGGCTGCTGCCTCGCGTCGTCGTGCCCACCGCGACCCGAGGTGCCGGCGACGTTGACCTCCACCGGGCCCGTAGCGCCACGAGCCTCGTCGCGCTACTCGCCGCGGCCGCGGAACGTAGCGGAAAGGTCAGACAGGACTGGTTGCGCCACGCTGATTGCGTACACCGGTTGCGCTACACCCACAACCCGTCACAACCGACGGTTCTGCTACAGCCCTACGCCTGTGCCAGAAACGGTCGTTGGCGGACGCTGGCCTCACGATGATCCAGTGCGACGGGGGTTTACAACCTCAGCTGGGCGGAGGTCGTGGCGAGGGCACCGTCAGTCGCCGTCGTAGATCTCGAGCTCGTTCACCATCGTCCCGCGGGACTCGTCGTCGGAGATGCACCCCCGCCTCGACCTACGCGTCCGGTAGTTCATGGTGTTGCTGTCAGAGTCGTCAGCGACAGCACCGTCAACGCGCCGAGGGCGACTGCGCAGCAGGACAAGACGGTGAGAAAGCCCCAGCCTGATAGGCGGTGGGCGAGGGCGATCAGCAACGGAAACGCCGACAGGACCAGTCGAGGCCGAGCCCCGATGGTCTTTGACCCCACGATCAGCACCACGGTCATCAAGGTGAAGACCAGCACTGGAGCAGGTGGGCGCCAGCGAACCAGCAGCGCCAGCAGGGCAACAAGGACAAGCACGCCGATCAGCGACACGAGCGGGTTGGCATCGCGCAGGTTGTTGAACGCGCGTACCGGCTGGTGTACCGCGGCGACCAGCCGGGTCGGCAGGCCGACCAGGTCGAACCGCTCATGCCAGGCGTCTCGCTCGGAGACGAACCAGGCATCGGTGCGGCCGGTGCGGATCGCCAGGAAGCCGAAGTAGGCCAGGGCGCCTACCGGGGACAGCAGCGGCGCCAGCAGGGCCTGCCACTGCCGACGACGGGAGATGGCGCTCGCCGCGGCCCACGCGCAGGCGAAGCACAGCGCGACAGCGGTGGGACGGGTTGCGGTGGCAACGGCAGCCGCGACCCCGGCGAACAGCCACCTTCCTCGCTCAAGGGCCAGCAGACAGGTCATAGCGGCAAGGAGCATCAACGCCTCGGAGTAGGCCATCGACAGCACCAGCGACCCGGGGAAGAAGCAGAACAGCGCGCACGACCGGTCCGCTGTGGCAGGTTCGGTAAGACGGCGAGCCAAGTGCCAGAGCAGGACCGCGGCGCCGGCCCCGAGCCCGGTCGACAGGCCCAGCGCGGCGTACTGCACGGGAAGGCCGGTCAGTGCCACGGCTCGGATCCCCAGCGGGTAAAGCGGGAAGAACGCGAACCTACCCAGGGCATTGCCGGACGACAGAGCGTGCGGGTAGCCGTGCTGGGCGATGCTGATCCACCAGGCGCTGTCCCACCGCTCAAGTGCCGCCACGGCCGAGTACCGCGACTGCGGCACCGACGGCCACGGCCCTAGCCCGGCTGCTCGGCCGGTACCGACCTGCACCAGCGCCGCAACCCCGGCAGCAAGCAGGACAACCAGCCGGGAGGCCGCGAACATGACCAGCGGACGACCCAGAACGAGGCGGGGACCCGCACCCTCAGCGGCACTGTCGTCAGCCTCGGCCTCCCGCGCACCGGCGTCGCCAGCTGCACCGGTCACGCCACGACCCTAGGAGTTTCTCGCGCAGCGACACTGGTCCTGCGTGAGGTTCGCGCGGAACAGCCGCCGCACCACCGCCTCGGCTGGCCGAGTCGTGCGGCCGGGAACGGGAGTCGCTGCGGCGGACGTAGTTTTTTGGCTGTGACGGCTTGGTCGGTCAGCCTTGCGCCTACCGGTCGCCGGCTGCCGGCGCTGGCGATCGTAGCCGCGTGCCTGCTGGCCGCGGGGCCGCTCGTGGTTCTAGCAGTCCGGCTGCTGGCCGGTCCGGCACTGACGTGGGCTGGGGACCAAGCCCTGGTGGAGCTCGGTGTCCGAGAGGCCGGTGCGTTGCATCGAAGTCTTGGGGTGTACTCACGCTTCGGCTGGAACCACCCGGGTCCGGTGTGGCTCTACCTGCTGGCCGGCCCCTACCGCCTGCTGGGAGGCGACGGGCGGGCACTGGGCGCCGCGGTAGCGGCCCTGCATGGGCTGTGCGCTGTCCTGATTGTGGTGTGCGCCGCTCGACTGCAGTCTGCTTCTCGACAGTCTGCCGGTGCCGGCCGTGCGTTCGCCGCGGCCGTCGCGGTCCTGGTGCTGCAACACGCCTTCGGGCGCAGCGCCTTCCTCTCGCCGTGGAACCCCCTGGCCGTCGTGCTACCGGCGGTGCTGTTCCTTCTCCTGGCCGCCGGGGTACTGCTGCGGCGGCGCGGATGGCTCGTCGGCGCCGTCGCGGCGGCAACATTCCTCGTCCAAACCCACATCGGGACGGTGCCGCTGGTAGCGGTGGTGGGTGGGCTGGTGCTCCTCGTCCGAGCCGTCGCCAGGCTCAGCACCGGCCACCGGCTGGGACGTCGCCGCCGCTCAGTCGACGAGCCAGCGCCCTGTCTGCTGTCGCGCGCATCGCCCACCCGGCTGCTGCCAGCAACCGGCTTCGGTGGGGTGCAGGCCGGCGGATGGCTGCTGCTCGTCCTGGCCTGGCTGCCTCCGCTGGCTGAGCAGGAGTTCGGCGGGGGCAACCTGGGACGCATTGAGCACTTTGTCACCACCAGTCGACACACCACCAGTTGGCCTGCCAGCACGTCGGTGGCCGGCGAGCTGCTCTACCGGTCCTTGCTCTCCAGGGCGCGGGGTCGGCTGAGCCTGCCGCTTCCCCCAGAGGGAGGGCTGATGATGCTTGTCCTCTGCGCGGGGGCCGGCGTCCTGCTCATCGCCCTGGGCTACGCACTCCGAGAACCGGTCAGCCGCGCCTGCGCCGCAGTCTCCATCGCCGGGTTCGCAGCCGGAGTCCTCGCCGCACACCAGACTGTTGGCAGCCACGACCCCTACCTGCTGTTCTGGCTCGCCGCGGCAACCGCGCCCCTAGTTGTCGGCACCGCTGCGCTGGTCACCAGCATCCTCACCCGCGACGCGCCCGCTGCCATCGGACTTGCCAGCTCCTTGACCCGCCTGCGGCGCCATGGTGCTGACACAGCCCGTCCGCTGGGCGTTCTAGCCCTGGCAGTCGGCAGCCTTGTTCTTGCGGCCCCGCTGATCGGCGGCATCAAAGCCACAGAGCTGTCCAATGCCGGGAACAGCCGCCCCGTCGCCGGTGAGCTCGTCGCGGTCAAACGCTGGCTGGGCCCGCGGCGGGATGCGCTATTAATCCGCATCGTCTCGCATCGCGTCTGGCCTCAGGTGGCGGGACTGCTGCTCCGGCTGCGGGCCGACGGCCATCCCACCTACGTCACGGCCAACTGGGTCCCGGTCTTCGGCGCCCGTCAACGCCTACCCGCACCCACCAGCCTCGTCCTCGACGCCGCCGCCCGCGGGACACCGCACATCGCCCCGGCCACCGGCATGCAGCTCGGAACCGGACGCTTTGACGTTGTGCAGCTCACCCTCGTCCGGGCGCGCGTGCCCGCCCTGCCCCAGACCGTGCCACGAGAAGGCCCCTGACACAGAACCAGCAGAACCGACTGCGCCCTGTCCCGACTCGAAACGGTCGTTCGCGGCGCTCATTGGTAGGTCGGCGCCGGGGGTCGAACTCCCGGACCACGCGGCCCGCCGACGTCGGAGCAACATCTTCTCCGGGTCGCTTCGGTGCGCCGGGTGGCACCGGCCGAACCGGCGTACGCGGGTCCGGCACCCGGGCACGCCCGCCGGTACCGCGACCGGGCCCCTGTCCGCAGTGACCAAGGACGAGGGAATCCGTCAGCCGCGCCTTCGGCCCCCCCTCGAGCGCCAGGCCCGTCTCGGGGCGACTCGTCCACGGTCGGCTTCAGCGCCGACAGCTGGTTTGCCGGCTTGAGGCCGCCGATACCCGCTTCCCTCGGTCACGCGCATCAGTGACGTTTCTACGTAACAACACGGATCCGTATCTAGGAGTCTGCGTTAAAAAGTAAGAATGTTGTTACCGAGACACGCCCAAACGGGTTCACACGTGAAATCTCCTACGTTCCTACGTAGAAACGCTAGTCTTAGCGGCCATGACCAAGATCGTCACGTGCCACTCCCGCAAAGGGGGGGTGGGCAAGTCCACGTTGGCCTACGAACTTGCATGGCTCCTGGACGCCCCGCTGATCGACCTCGACTGGGAGGGCGGCACGGTCACCAAACGCTGGGGCTACCGGTGGCAAGACCATGCCCGCTCAGCCGTGGCCGATGCGGTTGAGCATCAGCGCACGCCCAGGCTGCTTTCTGGCCGGCCGAGCAGACGCCCCGACCTGGTTCCGGGCCACGCCGACTTCAAGCTCGAACAGCCCGACGCTGACGACATGGCCGATGCGATCCAGAAGTGGGCGGGGGAGTGGGGGAGGGAGTACGTCGTCATCGACACTCACCCCGGCGCTGACTCAGCAACCAACGGCGCACTCGCCGTGTCAAACGCCGTGGTCGTACCCGTGCCCATGAAAGTCATGGACTTGTACGGCACAGAGGCAACCCTCGACGAGCTGGTCGGCTATCCACTCGTGCTAGCGCCCAACATTGTCCCACGGGCTCCGTCCCGGAAAATGCTCGACATGCTGCGGGCCAGCGTGAACCGGCCCGGCATGTCGGCGCAGATTGCGCCACTGATCCCGGACGGCGGGCGCCCCGTCTACGAGCGGACCCGTCGCATGGCACTCACCGCCCAGACTCCGGCACCCAAGAACGTCGCCGCCGTAGTCGCCGGGCTCGATCGTTTGGCTCGATTCGTCAGGGAGTACACAAGTGACTGACCAATTCGCCGAACTCGAAAGCCGGCGACCCAGAGCAGGTATCCCACCCAGCAAGGTTGGCCCTCGGGCTGAACTCGTTGCAGTGCCCCCAGGAGCGCCTGAATTGCCTCAGGAGCCCCCCAGGGCACCGGAGCGGCGCCAAACCGCTTTCGCTCCACCAAAGCCCCAGGCACCCGGGAAGAACGATCTGACGCCCGCCACAATCTCGCTTGATCGCAAGACCGAGGAAGTGTTGGTCGCCGTGGGTGCGGCCGGACGCTTCGCTCGGCCTAAGGTCGACGCCAATCGCAGCGCCACGATCCGCTTGGCCGTAGCCATGCTGGCCAAGCAGCTCTCGCCTGAGGAGATCGTGGCCGAGCTTCGCCAGCGGGCCCAGCCTTCGGCGGCCACGGGCCGCAAACGCCTCTGAGCAACTACAGCGGAGGCTCGTCCATCTGCCCAAGCACCCCAACCAGATAGCCGCAATGCCCGTGGACGCGACGGCGAGCGGGTCGGGGTTGGCTCGTACCCGCCGGGCTTATCGCAGGTAGGTCACCGTGATGTCGTGGAAGATGATGCTTCCGCCGGTGAAGTCGCTGCGCCGGCCGCCGACGGTGGCGTACTCGTCGGTTGTGGGGTAGCCGAGGCGGCTGCGTTCCCAGCCGAGGAAGGCCCAACGGCTGCGGATCGCGCCGTGTACCGACCAGGCACCGGTTCTGGGCGTCCAGTAGATCGACGCGCCGCCGCTGCCAGCGAAGTGGTTGTAGCGGCCGATGCGGTCGGGGGTGGCTCGCTCGTCCGTGGTGGGGTAGCCGAGCAGCCCGCCTGGCCCGCCGAGCCGGAGGTAGTGGGCGAGGATTGCACCATGTACCGAGCTCGCTCCGGTGGCCGGGGAGTAGTAAATCGCGCCGTGCGCGTAGTTCTGTGCCCGACCGCCCGGCTGGGCGAACTCGCTGCTGACGACCGCGCCGAGGAATGACCGGACGCCACCGAGCTGGGCGTAGTGCACCGCTATGGGGTCGGTAGTCGGCGCGAGCGGGGTGACCGGATTTGAGGAAGCAGAAGCCGGACCGGCCCCAATGCTGTTCACCGCGCGTAAGGCGAATGTGTAGCTGGTGCCATTGCTCAGGCCGATCACCGTCGCCGAGCGACCCGTGCCAGTGCCGGGGGTCGTGGTCAAGGTGTTCCAGTGCTGGCCGGCGTCGACGGTGAACTCATAGCCGGTGACCGGGCTGCCCCCATCGCCCCCTGCGGCAAAGCTCAGCACGGCACTGCCGTTACCTGCCGTGGCGGACAGCCCGGCCGGCGCGGCCGGGACCGACGGGGCGGCGGTGACCTTCTCCACCCTGTTGTTGAAGCTGTCGGCGATGTAGACCGCACCCGAGGCGTCCACCGCTACCTGGTAGGGGTTGGCGAGCCGGGAGCTGACCGCCGGCCCGGAGTTGGGCGGGCCGACGCTTCCCGTTCCGGCGATGACCGACAGCACCCCGGCGGGGGTGACTTTTTCCACCTGGTGGTTGGCGGTGTCGCCGATGTAGACGTCGCCGGCGGCGTGCACCGCCACGCCGAACGGGTTGTACAGGTTGGAGCTGGTGGCCGGGCCCGGGGTGGGGGGCCCGCCCATGTCGGCGATGCCGGCGAACAGCGACAACTGACCGTCGGCGGTGACTTTTTCCACCTCGCTGTTGGTCTGGTCGGCGATGTAGAAGGTGCCGGCGCCGTCCACTGCTACCCCGGTCGGGTAGTTCAACGGCGAGCTGGTGGCCCGTCCCGGGTTGGCCGGGCCACGGGTGCCGTCGCCAGCGACGACGGACAGCACGCCGGCGGGGGTCACCTTCTCTATCTGCAGGTTGCTGGTGTCGGCAATGTAGAGGGTGCCGTCGCTGGCTACCGCCACCCCCGACGGGGAATTGAGCTCAGAGCCGGTCGCCGGCCCGGGGGTGGCCGGACCGCTCACGCCGGTGCCGGCGACGACCGACAGCACCCCGGCTGGGGTCAGCTTCTCCACCCGGTTGTTGGCGATGTCGTCGATGTAGAGGTTGCCCGCGCCGTCGAGTGCCAGCCCAGCCGGGTGGTTGAGGGCCGAATCGAGCGCGTACCCCACGGTCGGCGGGCCGGCGGTGCCGTTACCGGCGATGATCGTCAGGACGCCGGCGGGGGTCACCTTCTCCACCCGGTTGTTGCCGGTGTCGGCGACGTAGACGTCGCCTGCGGCGTCCACCGCCACCCCGATCGGATCGTTGAGGTCCGACCTCGTGGCCAGCCCGGCGGTCGGAGTGCCGTACGCACCGGTGCCGGCAACTACAGACAGCACTCCGCCGCTGGCGTCAGCAGCCGACGCTGACAACGACCCGGCGACAACAGCCGCGGGTACGGCCAGCGCTGCCAGGCTCACCCCTACCGCAACCGCACGGCGGCTAGCCAACGGTGACCCGGTTCTCCTACCAACCACAGTGTTCTCCAGCTTCTGCGCATGCTCCGACCCGACCAGCCAGCAGCTGATGGCCCTGTGATCGGCGAGCAACGGCAGCACCTGAAGCAGCCCTGCGGCGGGTGGGGCCGGGTGACAGCCTGCAGCTGCGAAGGGCGGACTTGACACCGCCGCTGGTCGGGCTCCAGCTTGATGCGGCTTTTGGGGTTTTTATGACGAGTGTTTAGCGCTAGTGTTCCGCCATGAAACTGACTGGCAAGGCCTTGTTCCCGCTGCTTGCCACCGGGATGATTGCAAGTTCGGCAGCTGCGTGCGCTCAAGCGCCGGCTCCGGTCTACGCGAACTGCACCGTGATGCACGCCAAGTATCCGCACGGCGTGGGCTTGCCCGGTGCTGTTGACCATGTACGCGGTACCACCCGTCCAGTGACAACCTTCTTCCGCTCGGTGGTGATCTACAGGGCGAACGTACGGCTGGACGCTGATATGGACGGCATCGCCTGCGAGCGGCTTTGACCCTGCGTGAGGGTGTGGTCGAACCTTCGGTTCAAGGGTAGCTGGGTGCCGAACGGTGGTGTCGAATCAGGGCAGCATCGGGCATTTCCGTACACACCGCACCTTCCAGTCGCCGGTAGGGACCAAGGCTGTCCACAGGCCATCCCGTAGCACGCGCTAGCGGCCTAGACGTCTGGTGGTAGTTCCTGGCCGTCCCACCCTGGGACGGCATTTCACCCAAGGTCCTAAGACCTGGTCTCAGAACCTTTGGGCGTGTCGTTTCAGCCGTTCGACGCGGCCGTGGTTGATCGTTTCGGGTCATGTCGACGCGGGTTTCTTCCCCGCCGCGGCGACTGGTCGATGACCGGCTCT
>JAABUM010002339.1_pt1 | contig 25625 bp, 23 predicted proteins | sample 5559161 | NCBI WGS metagenome assembly JAABUM01 (sample SAMN10711868, study PRJNA513369) | rock metagenome | isolation source: Antarctica rocks | place: Antarctica: Victoria Land, Siegfried Peak nord
AAGCAGGCAGCCGACGCCGCCGTTGCCAAGCAAGCCGCCGACGCGGCAGCCGCGAAGCAGGCAGCCGACGCCGCCGTTGCCAAGCAAGCCGCCGACGCGGCAGCCGCGAAGCAGGCAGCCGACGCCGACGCGGCAGCCGCGAAGAAGGCCGCTCAGCCACCCGTACCCTTTGCGGCTCCGGCCCCGGCTGGAGTGACGGACTTCGCCAACTGCGACCAGCTCAACGCCGTCTACCCCCATGGCGTCGGTATGCCGGGTGCAGTCGACCGCGTCGCGGGCGGCAAGCCGGGGGTGCGGAACTTCACGGTGGACGCCGACCTCTACGGCGCGAACGAGGGCAGCGACCGCGACAGGGACGGAATCGCCTGCGAGAAACAGTAGGGGGCCTTCCCGCGTCACCGCGGGTGGGTCAGAGGGTGTCGCCGACGAGGGTGGGCTCGTTGGCGAGCCGCACGCCGAAGGCGTCCTCGACACCGTCCCTGACCTCCCGGGCAAGGGCGAGGACCTCCTTGGCCGTGGCCGAGCCCCGGTTGGTGACCGCGAGGGTGTGCTTGGTCGACAGTGCGGCCGGACCGGGGAGCCCGTGGCCCCTGCGGAACCCCGCCTGCTCGATGAGCCAGGCGGCACTCGTCTTGATGCCCCTCTCCTCGGCCCACCGGGGCAGGATCGCAGCGTCCGGCCCGAGTCGCCCAGTGACCCGGATCTCCAGTGCGCTGAACTCGCGCTCGGAGAGGATCGGGTTGGTGAAGAACGACCCGCAGCCCCACGTGTCGGGGTCCGCGTCGTCGAGCACCATCCCGCGGCGCCGACGCTGGGCCAGCACGGCTTCTCGAGCGGCCGAGAGCGGAACCCGCTCCCCCAGCTCGACCCCGAGCTGGCGCGCAAGGTCGGCATAGGCCAGCGGCTGCGAGAGGTCAGCGACCCGGAGCTGGAAGAGGACGTCCAGGACGACGTATCGACCTCCGGTGCCGTGCCCCGACTTGAACCGCGAGTCGCGGTAGGTGAACCCGCAGTCGGACCCGAAGAAGGTGCGCACCTCCCGCTGCCGCCGGTCCCAGACCCGCACCTGGCCGATGGTCTGGGCGACGTCCTGGCCGTAGGCCCCGACGTTCTGGATCGGGGTCGCTCCAACGCCGCCCGGGATCCCTGAGAGCGCCTCCACGCCGGCCCAGCCCTCGGAGACGGCTCGCAGGACCAGGTCGTCCCACACCTCCCCGGCAGCCACCCGAAGGTTGGCACCGCCACACCTGTCGTCGGACTCGACCACGATGCCCGACGTCTCAACGTGGACGACGGTGCCGGGGAACCCTTCGTCCGCGACGACGAGGTTAGACCCACCACCGACGACGAGCAGGGGCTCGTCGGCATCGTCGACCTCGCGGACCGCGTCCACGAGCTCGTCAGTCGTCGTCACGCGCACGAGGCGGGCCGCCGGGCCGCCGACGCGCATCGTCGTCAGGCTCGCGAGGTCGACGTCGCGCTCCTCCTGCATCGAGGATCTGCCGTCAGTCGAGCTGGACGACGGCGCGGGCTCGACCGAGGACCCGGTCCGTGCCGCAGGTCGCGGACAGCTCGACCGTGACCAGACCCGTCTCGGTGTCGAGCCCCTTCACGACACCGGAGACGACGACGTCGGCCCCGCCCTCGTGGGGCACGACGACGGGCTTGGTGAACCGCACGGAGTACTCCTTGACCCGGCCGGCATCTCCCGCCCACTCGGTCGCAACGGTCACCGCGCAGCCCATGGTCAACATGCCGTGGGCGATGACGTCGGGCAGTCCGACGGCCGTGGCGAAGTGCTCGTCCCAATGGATCGGGTTGAGGTCCAGCGACGCCCCGGCGTACTGGACGAGCTTGGCGCGGTCGATGTGGACCGTCCTGCCGGGAAGCGTCATGCCGACGTCCACGTCTGACGCCTTGCGGATGTCACCCATCACCCGGCACCTCGGATGACGATCGTCGAGGTGGCCGTGCATAGCGGCTCGTCGGCTGCGGTGAGCTCGGTGCGCGTCGTCACCATGGCGTGGCCTCCGGCCTGCTTGACCGCATCGACCGTGAGGACGCCCACGACGTCGTCGCCCGCGGTGAGGGGTCGGTGGTGGACGAACGTCTGCTCGCCATGGACCACTCGGGTGTAGTCGACGCCGGCCTCCGGGTCGCCGATGAACTGGGCGTCGCACTGCTGGGCAACCAGCACCGCGAAGGTCGGCGGCGCGATGACGTCGCGGTAACCACGGGCCACCGCGACCTCCCGGTCGAAGTGCACCCGGTCGGTCGAGCCGACCGCCCGGGCGAACTCGCTGATCTTGGCGGAGCCCACGGCATACGGGGCGGTGGGCGGGTAGCTCCGCCCGACGAACTCTGCATTGACCGGCATGCTCGCCACCCTATTACCCCGACGTGAGAGCCTCACCGACGTCATAGCGCCAGAAGGGCCGAACGAGGACGCCGGCCACGCAGCCCACGTCGGTCACGCAGGCCACGCAGGCCACGCAGGCCACGCAGGCCACGCAGGGACCGTAGGCCACGAATCTGCTCCGGCGCGTCCGCCGGGTCGGGCGGGTCACGCACGGGCGGGTCGGCGGGGTCGCTCACTCAGCCGAGTCTGGCAGCCGGCTCCCACCGCGGGTGGCCGCCCTCGCGGAGCCGGCTGCCCGGCATACGGGCCATGAGACGAAACGACCGCCCCCCCGGCTGGTGCCGAGTGAGCGGTCGAGGAGGCGGGTGGGTCAGCGCGTCTCGCGGTGCGCCGTCTGCTTGCCGCAGCTGGGGCAGAACTTCGCCAGCTCCAACCGGTCGGGGTTGTTGCGGCGGTTCTTCTTGGTGATGTAGTTGCGGTTCTTGCAGTCCACGCACGCCATGGTGATCTTGGGACGGACGTCGGCACTCTTGGTGGCCACGGGACAACCTGCTCTCAAGCTGATGGGTGTGAACGTGCAATGCAACAACCATGAAACGTCCGATGTTCCGGGGCGGATCAGACGCGGCTCCCGAGAATACGCGACGAGCCGAGCAACGAGAAATCGCTCTGCCCACCGTCACGTAGCGGGAGCGGGGCTCGATCCCGCGACCTCACGATTATGAGTCGTGCGCTCTAACCAGCTGAGCTACCCCGCCCTGGTGGTCCACGACACCGCCGCCCGCTGGGCACTGCGTCGGGTGGACCAGAGCCCCAATAGGGAATCGAACCCTAGACCTTTTCCTTACCATGGAAACGCTCTACCGACTGAGCTATTGGGGCGCGGGAGGGGTGAACCCGCCCGGTCGTGCGTCGCAGAGACTACACGGTGTCCCCACCGGCGATGAAATCCGGTATGCCGGGTGACCGGCGATCGACGGCACGGGCAGCGGTCGACGGTGAGGACGCGGTCGGCAGGTGACCCGAGAGGACCCCCACGATGTCGGCCAGCGTCTGCTCGGTGCCGACGTTGCCGGCGAACACGACATACGGCATGCCCACTGCCTCCGGCGCCGCGTCCACCGGGCTGACGACCGAGATCAAACCGGGCAGGAGCTGGCCGAGGACGCGGCCGCGGCTCATCGACAGGCCCCGGACTGCCACGTCGTGCGAGGTGATGCCGCCCTTGGCCACCACCCAGGCCGGCCGAGCCGCCAGCGAGCGCCGCACCACGCCGGCGAGGTCGACCGAGACGCCGCGGGAGATCGCCAGGCTCCCGGTCGGGTCCGCGGCGCGGCGCAATTTACGGCTCGTGTAGAGCAGCACGTCGGAGTCGACGAGGCTCGACCGCACCGCGTCGGCCGTCTCGTCCACGTGTCGCGCCGATCGTGCAGGGTCGAGCAGCGCGGTGACGTCGAGCTCGATGGACCTCACGGCCCCACGACGCTGCAGGGCTGCCACCTGGCGAGTGGTCAGACCGACGTGCGAGCCGACGGCGACGAGGCCGTGCTGCCGCTCGTCGGGACGTCCGAGGCCGGCCCCCGAGAGGTCAGCCGAGGTGAGCACTCCCCGAGGAACGACGCCCGCGAGCGCCCGGACGAACGAGGGACCGCACCGGTAGAGGAACGACCGCCCGGCTGCTCCCAGCCGCGCCACCGCGAGCGCCACGACATCGAGGTCGGCGTAGTCCATCGCGTTGACCACGACCCATCGCCCGTCGTGCGCCGACCGGAGGACAGCCGCAACGGCCTCTGGACCACCGGCCCGTATGTCGGTCAGTGAGATCGAGAGGATGTCATCACGCCCCAGCCGCGCCCCGGTCTTCTCGACGAGGTAGTCCTTGAGGTTCGATGCGGAGTAACCAAAGGTGGCGTCCTCACTGAACTCACTCTCGCCGACCGGGATCGGCTCCTCGCCGACCATCGCCCAGTGGACATCGCCGACGGTGAAGCGGCCGGCCTCCAGGTATGCCGGGACGAGCAGCATCGCGTCGTAACCGGCCCCGGACTCCCGTCGACGTGACTGCGCCAGAGCGCGCATCTCCGCGACGACGTGACCCCTGAGCGTGGAGTCGCCTCGGCTCACGACGTCGACGGGGGCACCGAGGGCCCGGCTCAGCGCGTGAGCGTCACGGGCGGACCTCACCGTGCTGGCCACGGCGTCCTCGGGCTGCATGCTGCGGGTGTTCGTCAGGACGAACGCCGTCGAGCCCGGCTCGTGCAGGGCTGCTGCGAGTGGGTCACCCGTCGCAGAGACGATCTCGACATCGTGCACGCACTGTGACCCGGTCGGGTCGTCGTCGAGGACGACGAACCTCCTGCCGGCCCGCAGGTGTGCCTCGCGGACCTCCTCCCGCGCCCCGGGGACGACCAGCGGCGCAGGAACCGCGTCGAGCAGCTGCCCGACGGTCTCGGCGTGTCTCCTGTTCATGCCGACCGGTCCGCTGGGCGCCCGTCACGAGCGGCCCGGGCCGCGGCGAGGAGCCTGCGTCGATCGCCGGCCGGCAGCGCGAGGTCGTGCGCGGCTACCGCGGCGTCAAGCCGGGCCGGGCTCGAGCACCCGACGATCGGCATGACAGACGCGTCCATGGCAAGGACTGTTGCCAACGCCACCTGTGTCGGAGTGACGTCGAGCCGTTGGGCGACCTCGGTGACGATGTCGGCGGTCAGGCGGTTCCCCGGTGCGTCGTAGAGCTCGGTGGCGGCGGAGACGTGGCCAGCCGCCACGGCGTCGAAGTATCCCTTCGCCTGGGCCGAGTAGGCCAGCAGCGTCACCGAGCTGGCGCGGTGCAGCTGGAGCATGGCCTCGTCGGCGGCGACCAGCCCTGGCATGAGGGCGCCGGGCCTCGGCGTGGCCGCCGCCAGCGCGGTCTGGGTGGCGACGAAGCCGGTCGCCATCCCCGCGTCGCGCAGCTGCACCACCTCGGCCAGGCGCTCGGTCGACCAGTTGCACAGTCCATACCACTGCAGCAGCCCCTCGGAGCGTAAAGCCTCCACGGGGCCGACGATGTCGGCGACGGGCCGGGAGGGATCATCGCGATGGGCAAACCACAGTGGCAACGACGCCAGACCCAGCCGGGTGAGGCTCCGTTCGATGTCGGCCCGGACCGCGGCGGCGTCCAGACGTGACCGGCCAGGGTCATCGAGAGGGGGGTGGCCGCCCTTGGTCGCCACGTGGAGGCCGGTCGGCCCCCTGGCGCGCAGCCACCGGCCGATCGTCTTCTCGCTGGAGCCGCGTGGGACACCCGGCACCCAGTCCGCGTAGACCGCCGCGGTGTCGACCAGGACGCCGCCCACCTCGACCCAGCGGTCGAGCAGCGCGAAGGATGCACGCTCGTCCACCGCGCTGCCGAGCATGTTGCCCCCGAGGACCATTCGCGGCGTCCGCAGGTCCGACCCCGCGATGGTCACCGGCTGCAGCATCAGGTGTCGCCGATGTCGGCCATCGCCTCGAAGGCCCGGATCACCGACCAGATGTCGGACGCCCCTTCGCCCCGCGCCTGTTGCGCCGTCATCAGCTGGAGGACCGCAGCGGTCAGTGGCATGGGCACTCTGGCTCCACGGGCGGCCAGGAGGACGAGGTCGAGGTCCTTCGCGGCGGTGTTGACGTCGGACGGCGGGTGTCCGAACTCCCTCGACTTCAGCAGCGGAGCCTTCAGGGTGAGCTGCTCGGAGGCGAGCGGACCGCCGGCCAGCACGTCGATGACCGTGTCGTAGTCCACTCCACCGCCCCGGGCGAACGTCACCGCCTCGCCGACGAGAGCGGCGTATACACCGACCACCACGCTGTGGGCGAGCTTGAGGAAGTGAGCCGCCTCGTCCTCGCCGACGTAACGCACCTCGCGGCCGACGCAGGCGAGCACCGGTTCGGCCGTCTCGAAGTCGGCTCGGTCCCCGGAGGCGAAGACGGTCAGCTCGCCCCGCTCGGCCAGTGCGACGCTGCCGGCGACCTTGGCCCGCAGATAGTGCACTGCCGCCGCCGCAGCCTGCTGCGCCACCTCTCGAGATGCGTCCGGTGAAACCGTGCTGAGGTCACAGTAGAGATGGCCGGGCCGGGCGCCGGTGAGGATCCCGTCGGGCCCCAGCGCGACCGCTCGCAGCACTCGGTCGTCCATGATGATCGACAGGCTGATGTCGCTGGACGCCGAGACCTCCCGCGGGGAGCGGGCGACGTGCGCGCCATGCCGCTGGGCCTCCGCGCAACGCGTGGAGTCGATGTCATGGACGACGAGCTCGAGTCCTGCCCTCAGCAGGTTGCGAGCCATCGGCCCACCCATCCGGCCGAGGCCGACCAGACCGACCGTCGGGTTCACGACGTCTGGCTCGCGGCGGCGCGGCGCGGCGGGGACGCAGATGGCCGGTATGCCGTCGGCTCGAAGGGGTGCATGGGCTCGAGGTCAGTCGTCGAGCGCCGTGGTCGACACGAGTGACCAGGGGGCGAGGTAGCCGTTGGCGTCATAGGCGACGTCCTCGTTCTGAGCGCCCTTGACGACGAGCTCGTCCCACTCCAGCTTCGCGCGTCCGTCGCCTCCGGTGATGACGTAGAGCTCCCCGGTGTCATCCCCGACGCTCTTGAACTGCCGCCACGCGCCCGTGGGGATCGAGAGCGTGTCGTTGACCTCTAGCCGCACGGTCACCGGGTCATGGTCGTTGAGCCGCACCTCCCAGGAGCCGGCGCGGACGATGACCACCTGGGTCTCCTTGGTGCGGTGCTGGAGCATCGCCTTGCCGGGCTCGGCGCGCAGCACGGCCAACGAGAAGCCATGGGGGTTGAAGATCTTCGGCTCCTGGCTGCGGTGCTCGGTGATGCCAAAGCCGATGATGAGCGCCAGGTCCACTTCGCCGCCGTCGACGGCCGTGCACATGAGCGCCCTGCTGCTCCAGACGCGGTCGTCCACCGTGACGAGACGCGAACGCATCCGCTCGGCGGACCACTCCTCGAGCACGTCGATCTGTTCCTGCGGCATCGGGGTGACCAGCTCGAGCTCCGGATCGATGACCTGGCCCGCCGCGGTGTCGATGAGCAGGTTCTGGGCCGTGAGGTGCAAACCGAACCCCTCGGCCTCCCGAAGGACGCTCGGGCCCCAGATGATGCCGCCGGTGTTGTCCTGGCCGAGCACGGTGAACATGAAGTTCTCGTTGGGCCCGGTGTTGGTGAAGCCGCGGAATATCCACGTCGGCACCGAGACGATGTCGCCTGCGCGGCCGAGGAACTCCCCAGCCGTGCCATCGGCGCCCCAGCGGAAGGTGTACTCCCCCTCCACGACGAGGAACACCTCGGCCGTGAAGTGCAGGTGCAGGGAGTTGGTCACCCCGTTGGGCATCGCGGCGCCGCCCACGTTGTAACCGTGGGGGACCTGCAGGTTGATGAACTGGTCTGAGCTCTGGGAGACGCCGGAACCGATTAGGGCGTAGTTCTCCTTGAGGTCCGAGCCCGGTGTGCGGCAGTCGATGAAGGCCGCGTTGCAGGAGATGAGGGCGTTCCGCCGGATCGTCCGCTCGGCGGCATCCTCTTGGGTGACAACGGTATTGAGTCGTGAGCTCATGCTCGGTCCAATCAAGTCTGGTACGACGGCGTGCGCACCTCGTGCATCGCCGCCATCATTGCATACGTAGTCAAGAGGAACAACGCGGCTGCGCAGCGCGTTCCGAGGGGCTTCCATCTTCCGCCGGTGCTAGGGCGCGCGGGACGGGCGGCCGTGTGTGCCTCGCAGCACCAAGGACGTCGGCGTGACCTCGTGGGTCCACGGGACGCTGGCACCGGACCTGAGGCGCCGGACGAGAATCTGGGCTGCCGCGACGGCGTTCTCCGCGATGCGGTTGTGCACGGTCGTCAGGTCCACCGTCGGCCACGCCGCAACGGGGAGATCGTCGAACCCGATGATCGTCAGGTCGCCGGGCACCTCGAGTCCAGCCTGTTTGGCGCCATTCAGGGCGCCGACGGCCACCCAGTCGTTGGCGCAGAACAGCGCGGTCGGACGCGTCGGCGTGCCCATCACGCGGTGGAAGGCTTCGTAGCCGGTGGCCTCGGTGTACTCGGTGTGTGCCGTCCAGACCGGTGGCACGGCGAGATGCGCCTCCGCCAGGCGTGCCACGAAGCCACCCTCGCGGTCGCGGCTGGTCGATGTCGTCTCCGGGCCGAGCAGCATCCCGATGTCCCGGTGGCCCAGCGAGAGCAGCAGCTCCGCCACCTGCGCGGACCCCCCGCTGTCGTCGGCGCTGACGCTGTCGCGTTCCACCGCGTCGCTAACGCGGTTCAGGTAGACGAACGGGGTGCCGTGCCGATCCAGCTCGAAAGGAAGGGATGAGTTGACGGTCGCCGTCGAGAGGATGGCGCCGTCGACCGAGCGGTCGAACAGGCCGGCGAGTCCCGTCAGGTTCTCCTGGTGTCCGGCGAACAGCAGGGTCTGGTAGCCCAGAGCGGCCAGCGCGTCATGCACAGGGGTGAGCAGGGTTGGGTACAGGGGGTTCTCGAGGTCGGCCACCATGGCGATCCGCTGGGTCGCTTGGGTCGCCAGGCTACGCCCGAGCTGGTTGGGGACGTAGCCCAACACGGTGGCCGCGTCGAGCACCCGGTTGCGGGTCGGCTCCGGCACCGATGGCTGTCCGCGTAGCGCGCGGGACACCGTGGTCTGGGAGACGCCTGCGAGGCGCGCGACGTCGTGGCTCGTCACCGTCGCGCCGTTCGTCGCCCTGGAGGCCCGAGCGGTGCGCCCGGCAGGACCCACCTCTGGTGCGGCGCTCCCCGGACGCCGTCCTCCGTCGGCCCGACCCGCCACTGGTCCACCCCGTCTGTCGTCATGAATCAGGCATTCGAACGAGCAGTCCCGCGATCCGCGAAGGTCTCGATTCTATCAAAGGGGTTGACACCGGACGTCCCGTCGTGAATACGTATGCAGACACACCACGACTCCTGGAGGCCCCCATGCAGCATCGTCCCGTCCTGACCCGACGCGCTCTCGGGGCCCTCGCCGTCGGGTCGCTTCTGTTGACCTCAGCCTGTGGTGCCGGATCCAAGACCGGTGCCAGCCAGGCGACCAAGGTCGCCTGCGACGTCACCCCGCCGTCGGCCGCGACGACCGTCAACGTCCTCGCCTACAACTCCTCGGCGATCGACCCCTTCACCAACACGATGATCAAGAGCTGCCAGAGCGGCAACCTGACCTTCAAGCACGACCCCATCGACTTTGCCGGCCAGGTGCAGAAGACCGCGGCGACGCTCACCGGCAGCTCGGGCACCTTCGACATCGTCGAGACCTACTCCCTCGTGGTTCCCAAGTACTCCGACAAGATCGTTGACCTGACGTCGTACCTCGACAAGTACAAGGACAAGTTCAAGCTCGGCGACCTCGACCCCACGATGCTCAAGGGCATGTCCTACCAGGGCAAGCTGTACGGCATCCCGACGCAGGCGAACATCACGACCTTCGCCTACCGCAAGGACATCTTGGACGAGCTCGGCATCCAGCCACCGAAGACCTTCGCCGAGCTCAAGGACGCGGCCGCCAAGATCCAGTCGTCCGGGAAGGTCAAGTACCCCGTCGCGATGCCCCTGCTCGCCTCCGGTGACATCTCGACCCGGTTCATGATCGGCCTGTTCTCCCAGGGCACGACCTACGTGGACCCGACGACGAAGAAGCCGATGTTCGACTCGCCGCAGGGCAAGAAGGCGCTCCAGTCCCTCAAGGACCTGGTGCCCTACATGGACCCCCAGGTCACGACCTTCGACCAGCCCAAGGTCCAGCAGCAGATGTTCAACGGCACTGCAGCGATCGCCGAAATGTACTCCGGCCGGATGCTCGACCTGGTCCAGCAGAAGAACTCCAAGTTCTACGACAAGTTCGGGTTCATGACGCCGCCGGCGATCGAGTCGGGTGGCAAGCCATGGGCCACCGTGTCCGTCGACGGCTGGTCGATCCCACAGAACACGGCGGTCGACAAGGATCTGCTGTTCCAGATCACGGCCGCATCGGTCAGCGAAGAGGCGGGCCAGGCCGCGGTGCCGGCGGCGTACCCCTCCCGCCAGGGACTGGCAACGTCCGACAAGATGCCTTGGCTGGACGCCGTGAAGGGCACCCTCGCCGGTGGGGCGCAGACGCCGCCGATGGAGAAGTGGACCGCCGACATGCAGACTGCTACACGGGAGTTCATCGCGCAGGGCGTGACCGGTGCGCTGTCCGTCGACGAGGCCCTTGCCAAGGCGCAGGCCGCCGCGGAGAAGGTCCTGGCCGCCGCTGGTTCGTGAGCCAGGGTGGTGGCGGGCCCAGGGGCCGCCTCCCATGCCCGGTCCGCCCATCCCCCGCGAGGAGACGCCGTGCGACGCAAGGAGTTCCTGATCCTGGTGGCGCCCAGCGCCATCATCATGACCGGACTGCTCGTGATCCCTCTCCTGCAGACCTTCAACTGGAGCCTGCAGAAGGTGACCTACGGCTCCCCGGGCGCCTACATCGGGCTGGGCAACTACGCGCAGGTGCTCCGTGACGACCGCTTCCACCAGGCGGTGTTCTTCACCGTCGGACTCACCCTCACGGCACTCGTCATCAAGGTCGCGCTCGGCTACGGCATCGCGCTGCTGCTGCAGCGGTCCGGGCGCACCCGACCCGTCTTCCTCGGCATCCTGCTGGTGTCCTACGTGGTCCCGACGGTCATCGGGGCCACGGCGTTCTCGTGGCTCTTCGACTCGAACTTCGGTGGCCTGTTCAACTGGGTCCTGCAACATCTGGGGGTGGCCGACCCGCCGTTGTGGTTCTCCGACCAGTGGCCGAACCGCATCATGGTCCTCGGCAACATCATCTGGCACGAGATGCCGTTCTCCATCCTCATCCTCCTGGCCGGCCTGCAGGGGGTGAACACCGAAGCTCTCGAGGCGGCCGAGATCGACGGCGCCAACTTCGTCCAGAAGCAGCGCTACGTCGTCATCCCGGCGCTCTCCCCACTTCTGGGCTTCATCGCGCTGATCTCCATCATGGACGGGCTGCGCATCTTCGACGCCCTCGTCCCCCTGGCGCCCAGCGCCGTGGCGCTGAGGTCGGAGTCGATCATGCTCTATGTCTTCAACATCGCCTTCGCTGCCGGGGACCAGAACCTCGGCCTGGGCAGTGCCGTAAGCATCCTCACGATGTTCATCATCGCCGTGCTGCTCGTGCCGTTCGTCCGTCAGACCTACAAGGAGGCGAGAAGCGCATGAGCGTGCCCGTCAAGACCGACGTCGTCGTCACCGCGGTGCCCGCCGCCACGAGCCGACGCAGACGCGGTGGCATCGTGATCCTCCTCGTCCTCAGCGCGATCTCGTTCGTCGTGCTCACGCCGTTCATCTGGACCACCATGGCGGCTACCAAGCCGACGTCCGAGGCGTTCGCCAACCCGCCCGTCTTCTCCTACGCCCCGACGTTCGATGCCTTCACCGCCCTGTGGCAGGAGACCAACTTCGCGCAGTACCTCATCAACACGACCCTCGTCGCCGCGGTCAGCGTCATCATCGCCCTCGTCGTCGGCGCTCCCGCGGCATACGCGCTGTCCCGGTACTCGGGCAACGTCGGCGCCCTGCTGCTGGTGCTCGCCCTGGTCTTCCGCGCCCTCCCCCGGTTCGCGGTGGCGTTGCCGTTCTACCAGTTCGCCCGGCAGTTCGGCATCTACGACACCAAGCTGGCACTCATCGTGGCGCTGGTGGCGCTCAACCAGCCGTTCACGATCTGGCTGCTGCGCAACTTCTTTCGGGAGATCCCCAACGAGCTGGACGAGGCGGCAATGGTCGACGGATGCACGCGATTCCAGACCCTGCGGAGGGTGATCCTGCCGATCATGGGCCCCGGCCTGGTCACCGCGGGGATCTTCACCTTCCTCTTTGCCTTCCAGGAGTACCTCGTGGCGGTGGTTCTCACTGACGTCAACTCCAAGACCATCCCCGTCTTCATCGCCACGCAGATCGGACAGAACCTCCCTCTGCTCCAACAGGCCAGCGCCGCAACGGTGCTTGTCGCTCTGCCGATCCTCCTGCTGGCTATGGTGGTTCAACGCTTCCTCGTCGCCGGACTGACCGGCGGATCCGTCAAGGGCTGAGACGCCCACGCGACGCACGCCTGCAGCAAACTCAAGGAGGCATGATGAAGCTCGACCCGGCGAGGACCGGCCATCTCAAGGGCCGGTACCACCACCTCAAGGCCCCGGGCGTCGATGTCCCGCCGGCCCAGCGCGACCCGAAGGTCATCACGACCGTTTCGGAGATGCTCTCGACCATCGAGCAGGGCGGCATGGACAGCGTGATGCAGTATGCCGGGCAGCTGGACCGCTGGGACGGGCGCGACCCCGAGCTCACGGCAGGGGACGTGGAACGCCTCGTCTCTGGGCTTTCTGCCGAGCTGCGAGCGGCGCTCGACCTCGGCCGGGAACGGACGGCGGCCTTCGCGGAGGTGAGCCGCTCCAAGCTCACCGACTTCGAGGCTGAGATCGCGCCCGGCCTGGTCACCGGCGTCCGTTACGTGCCGGTCAGGCGTGTGGGGGCGTACCTGCCCGCCGGCCGGTTTCCTCTCCTCGCGAGCGCGTCCATGACCGTCAACGTCGCCAGGGTGGCGGGGGTGTCATCCGTGCTTGCCTGCACCCCGCCGCAGCCTCACGGCGGTCCCGACCCTGCCGTGGTGTATGCCGCGCACATCTCTGGCGCAGACCGCATCTTCGTCCTCGGCGGCGTCCAGGCGTTGGCCGCCATGGCGTTCGGTCTGCTCGGAGAGCCGCCGGTCGACATGCTCGTGGGTGCGGGTAACGCCTACGTCGCCGAGGCCAAGCGCCAGCTGTTCGGCGCCGTGGCGATCGACCTGCCGGCCGGCCCCTCCGAAGTGGCGGTCATCGCCGACGACACAGCCGACCCCGTCCTCGTCGCGGCGGACCTGCTTGGTCAGGCGGAGCACGGACCCGAGTCACCCGCAGCGCTCGTCACGACATCCGAGACGTTGGGGCAGCGGGTCCTCCAGGAGGTCGCCCGACAGATCGACGAGCTCAAGACACAGGAGATCGTCCGGGTGTCCTGGGCCGACCACGGCTCCATCATCGTGGCCGAAGACCGGGAGGTCGCGGCCGAGCTCATGGACGACCTCGCCCCGGAGCACCTCGAGATCATCACCGCCGACGACGACTGGTACCACGAGCACCTCAGCAACTACGGGTCGATCTTCCTCGGCACGTGGAGCACAGTCGCCTACTCCGACAAGGGAATGGCCGGCACGAACCACACACTGCCGACGGCCGGTGGCGCCAGGCACAGCGCCGGTCTCTCGGTCTCGCGGTTCCTCAAGGCATTGACGTACCAGCGGGTCGCCCGCGCGGCGACGCCGTTGCTCGCGGACGCGGTGGACGTTATCTCCGAGTACGAAGGCATGGCCGCCCACCGGGCCACCGCAACGCTGCGCACCGCACGGTTCGCCGAAGAGGGCTCGGTGTGAACGACACGACCGCTACCCCCACCCCGCTCATCGCCTCCCACCTAGGCACCGGTCCGAGCCCACGGCGGATGCCGACCGACTACGCCATCAGCCTGCCGCCGGCATACGGGACGGACACCCTTCGCGCGGGGCGCCAGCGGGGGAAGCGCGGCCAGTCGATGCGCGGGTTCGAGGACACCTACGTCGACATCGTCGACTACATCGTCAGGATCACGCACCGGATCTGGGAGGACCAGGACCTCGGGTATATCTACGACACCTACGCCCCGGCGTGCATGGTCCACGACGACCACGGTGCGCACTATGGGGCCGAGCGGGTCGTCGAGGAGAGCATCACGACCTTGCACGCGTTCCCCGACAAGCGGTCCTTCGCGGACGACGTCATCTGGGCCGGGGACGACGAGCAGGGTTTCGCCACCTCCCACCGTTACGTCAACACCGGCCACCACACCGGCCCGTGGGCATACGGGCCGGCCACCGGCCGCAAGACCAACACGTGGGGCATCGCGAACTGCGTCATCCTCAACAACGAGATCTACGAGGAGTGGGTGCTCTACAACACCTGCGCCAAGCTGGCGCAGCTCGGCATCGACGTGCCGGGAGCCGCACGTGCCTACGCCCGTTCGCTTGCCGACCTGCCGCTGCCCGACCGGCACCTGCCCGAGGTCGACCGCCTGGTTGGCGGCCGCAAGCCTGAGTACTACCCCCTCCACGAAGGGGAGGGGTTCGACCCTGAGCACTTCTGCCGCGCCCTCTGGCACGACGTCTACAACCGCCGGGACCTCAGCGCGGTCGTTCGGGCCTACTCCCCCACGGTCCGGTGGCACGGCGCGTCGAACCGCACCGGCTATGGGCGCGGCGACGTCCAAGGCTTCGCCCGCAGCCTGCTCGCGACCTTCCCCGACCTCGGGATGCACGTCGACGAGGTGTACTGGATGGGTAACGACGCCGACGGCTACCGCGTCTCGGTGAGGTGGACCGCCATGGGCACCCACAGGGGGTACGCCCTCTACGGCGAGCCCACGCGCAGGAGGGTGCACCTCTGGGGCATGTCGCAGCTCTACCTCACCGACGGGCTCGTGACCCAGGAGTGGTCGCTGTTCAACGAGTTCGACATCCTCGTCCAGCTTCTGGGCGACCGGCCGCTGCTCTCGTTCTCCTGATGCGCCCGCCGCCCGTCGACCCGATGGAGCTCGCTGCGCGCGTCCGCCGCGGTGAGCGGCTCCTCGGTGGCCTGGTGCGAATGAGCAACGAGACCCTCGTCGAGCTCGTCGGCCTGGTCGGCATGGACTACGTCGTCATCGACGCGGAGCACGGGCCCATCGACCAGCTCGAGCTCGCTCACCATCTGGCCACGGCGGAGGCCGTCGGCATTCCCGCGGTCGTTCGCATCGGCGGACTGGCAGAGGTGCTCCGCGTGCTCGACCTGGGCGCCGCGGGCATCATCTACCCCCACGTCGACTCAGTGGCCGAGGCCGAGGAGCTGGTCCGGGCAGTCCACTACCCTCCGCGGGGTCGGCGCGGCTTCGCGGCATACACGCGGGCCGGCGGGTACGGGCTGCGGTCCGGGGCCGAACACCTGGCCCGGTATGCCGCGGGTCCGCTCGTCATCGCCATGATCGAGAGCGAGACCGCGCTGTCTGCGGCTGCGGACATCGCCGCGGTCGACGGCATCGACCTGCTCTTCCTGGGTCCGGCGGACCTGGCCGCAGACATGGGCATCCTGGCCGGCGACCAGTCGCCCGTCGCGGACGCGCTCGCGCAGGTTCGCACGGCGGCGGACGGACGGGTGCTCTCCATCTGCGGCGACGAGGCCACGGCGCGAGCGCACTTCGACGCGGGGTCACAGCTCGTCGTCTACAACGTCCAGCACGCGGTCTCGGCCACGATGGTGCGCCTGGCCTCCGCGAACCTGGTGCGCGACGTGGCACCGGCGGGGCGCGGTGACGGGACGCGCCAGCCGTTGGTCCTGCTGAGCGGCATGCTCGGGGACGCGACGGTCTGGGACGAGGTCACGCCAGAGCTCTCCGACGTCGCGACGCCGGTCTTCGCGCGGATCGACCTCGACGACTCCGTCGCCGAGATGGCGCAGTCGGTGCTGGCGCAGGCCCCGCCACGATTTGCCCTCGCCGGTCACTCGCTCGGCGGCATCGTGGCGCTGGAGGTCGCCCGGCAGGCGCCAGAGCGAGTGACCCGGCTCGCCCTGCTCAACACCAGTGGGCGCGAGGGCTCAGCCGAGCAGCTCGACGCCTGGAGCGCCTACCGCGACCGCACCGCCGAGGGGGAGTTCGACTCTGTGGCAACGGAGCTCGCGGCCGCCACCCTGGCGCCGCCCAACCGTCAGTCAGCCCTGGTGGCCCGCATTACCCGGATGGCGGCCACGGTGGGCCCGGACGGGTTCATGCGCCAGGTCGCCGCGCAGACCACGCGGCCCGACTCGCTCCCGTCGCTCGCCCAGGTGCAGGCGCCCACGCTCGTCGTCACGGGCGGCCTCGACGACGTGAGCCGGCCGGAGCTTCAGGAGGAGCTGGCGCGCGGCATACCCACGGCCGAGCACGTCGTCATCCAAGAGTGCGGACACATGTCCCCGCTGGAGGCACCCCACGAAGTCGCCGTCGCGCTGCGTGCGTGGCTGGCCCGGCCGTGACTCCCCGTCACGCCGTCACGAGAAGGAGAGAGAACCGCATCATGTTGTCGCCCGAGGCGTATGCACCGTACGAGGACCCGGAACAGTACATCGTCGAGTGGACCGACAAGATCTGGCAGAGCTATGGCATGGGGTTGATCCGCGACCACTACCATCCCGACATCACGTTGCACGGGGCCTACGGGCACAACTCCGACCGCGAGTCGATCATCGACGGCTGCCTCGTCAAGAAGACGGCATTCCCGCACCGCGCGTTCACGGCCGAGGACGTCGTCTGGGAGGAGCGCACGGCCAGCTCATGGATCAGCTCACACCGGATCATCAACTCCGGTGTGCAGAGCGGGTTCTGGCAGTACGGCCCGCCAAGCAACCGGCTGTCGACCTCGCGCAACATCGCCCTGTGCCTGGTCCGTGACGCCTTCATCGTCGAGGAGTGGGCGGTCCGCGACGAATGGGCCGTCGTCGAGCAGAACGGGCTTGACGTCTACGCCATGGCGCGCGACCTCGCCGCGCACCCCAACCCGACGATCCTCGGCAGCCCCGACGGCGAGGGGCTCTTCGGCGCACCGCCGAAGAACCCGCTCGTCGAGGGCGACTCCGGACCGCGGCCGGACAACGAGCCGGCGGCGTGCCGCATGGTGCTCGACTTCGTCGACCAAGCCTGGAACCAGCGGCTCCTGAACATTGCGCCGCAGTACCTGCACCGCAGCCACGTCTGTTACACCAGCCGCTACCGCACATACTGCCGGGCGGAGGGCTACCAGCAGTCGCTCGGCGAGCTCATCGCAACCTTTCCCGACGCGAAGTTCGAGGTGCGGGACGTCGCTGCCAACACCGACCCGTTCCATGGGACCCGTGTCTCGGTGATGTGGCGGATGCGCGGCACGTATGGCGGTGCCCCCACCTACGGGGCGCTGACCTACTCCCCGGTGGACGTCCTCGGCATCTCGCACTTCGTCATGCGGGACGGGCGGATCCACAACGAGTACCGCGTCTTCGACGAGATCGCGGTGCTGACCCAGATCGAGACGGCCCGGCTCCAGGACGCGCAGTGAGCCAGGTCGAGGCGGCCACCCTGCCCCCGAGCGCCGACGTCGTCATCGTTGGAGCGGGCCTCATGGGCTCCGCCACCGCGTGGCACCTCGCCCAACGCGGTGTCGACGCACTGGTGCTCGAGCAGTTCGAGCCGGCGACGAGTCGCGGTAGCTCCCACGGCTCGGCGCGGATCACCCGACGCGCTTACCCCGAGGACGACTATGTGCGGCTGACCGGGGAGGCGTTCGAGTGGTGGCGCGAGCTGGAGCGCCAGACCGGCACGACGCTGCTCCGGATGACGGGCGGCCTGGACCACGGGTCGTGGCGCAGGCCGGAGGTCATCGCCGCCTCTCTGGCAAGAGCCGGCATCCCACACGAGCTGCTGTCGCCTGCTGTGGCGACGGACCGCTTCCCCGGCATGGTGTTCGACCGCCCAGTCCTGCACCACCCGCAAGCAGGGACGGTCGACGCCGAGTATGCCGTGCTGGCCTTCCTGGAGGCCGCCCGCCGGTCAGGTGCACGGGTGTGGACCGGCACGCCCGTCACCGCCGTCGACCTCGACGACGACGGGGCATGGGTCCGCACCGACCGCGGGGACGTGCGCGCCCGTCACGTCGTGGTCGCCGCGGGCGGTTGGGTCGAGGAGCTGACCGGCGGCCTGGTGCGCCTGCCGCCGATCCGGGTGACGGAGCACCGGGTCTTCCACTTCCCACGCGTGGACGAGTCGATCACCTGGCCGGTGACCTTGCACCGGGATGAGCTCGACATCTACCACCTGCCGGGGGGCCGGGACGCCGGTCCGGGGGACGCCCGCAAGATCGCGGAGCACACCGGGCCCGTCACCACCGCGCGCACGAGGGAGGGCGTCGTCGACGCCGAGAGCCGCCGCCGGATCGTCGAGTACGTCACGCGCTGGCTTCCCGGACTGGTCCCGGAACCGTTCGCGGAGACCACGTGCCTCTACACGTCGACACCCAGCGAGGACTTCGTCATCGACCGTGTCGGACCGCTCGTCGTGGTCTCCGCATGCTCCGGTCACGGTGCCAAGCTCGCACCCACAGTGGGTCGTGTGGCGGCCGACCTCGTCGCCGGCGGATCGCAGGAGACCTCCCGCTTCTGCCTTGCCGCGCACCAAGGCACCCGGTTCGCGTCGTGAGCTGAGGGCCGGCATACGCGTCGGTCCAGCCGGTATGCCGGTCACCGACTCTGCGGACCGGCCGCCGGGGCGCGCCCTGCGGTGAGCCCCCCGACGAAGGAGGAGACCTCACCGAGGCGGGGCAGGAGCATCGCCTGGTAGGCGTGGTAGACGTCCGGCTTGCCCGGCCACACGGTGCTGGCCGGACGGTTCCGCGGGTCGAGCTCGTGTCGCCAGGAGCCGCGTTCGGTGTCGATGAACAAGGCTGCGGCGTGGGCGACCCAGCGGTCGTACCAGTCGCGGTAGGCCGGCTCGCCGGTGACGAGCGCCAGGGTCCATGCCGTCGCGATCGCCTCGGTGACGACCCAGTGCAACCGGTCGCGGACGACCGGCGTGCCCTCGAAGTCGGTGGTGTAGACGAAGCCCTCAGCGCCGTCGACGGACCAGCCGTCCCGCACGGCAGTCTCGAAGAGGATCCGGGCGTCGTCGAGCAGCCAGCCGGGCGCCTCCTCTCCCAGGGCAGTCCGCAGGTGGAGCGCGAGCCGGGCCCACTCGAAGAGGTGGCCGATGGTCACGCCGTAGGGGCGGAACTTGTCGGCCGGCCGGTCCCTGTTGTAGTCGAGCTGCACCTGCCATTGGGCGTCGTAGTGCTCGGGTAGGTGGTAGCCGTTGCCGACGGCGAAATCGTGGACGACGTGGGTGACGATGCTCGCGGCGCGTTCGAGGTGGACGGGGGCACCCGTGACGTCATGTGCCGCCAGCAGCGCCTCGACCGTGTGCATGTTGGCGTTGACGCCGCGGTAGGGGTCGACCGTGGTGAAGGTCCGGTCCCAGACGTCCGCGGACAGACCGTCGGCGTCCTGCCAGAAGTGCTCGTCGAACACCCGGAGCGCCTCGTCGAGCAGCTCGCGGGCGCCGGCGTGGCCAGCAGCGGTCGCCGTGGCGGTCGCGAGGACGACGAAGGAGTGGGCGTATGCCTGCTTGCTGTCGTCGGTCGGCGACGATTGACCGCCTTGGCCGCTGGACCCGACGGCGGCGTACCAGCCGCCATAGTCGGCGTCGTGGAGGCGGCCGCGCAGGGCGTCGAGGCCGTGGTCGACCAGGGCGGCGGCAGTGCCGTCACCCTGGAGCTCAGCGAGCCCGAAGACGTGCGTCATCCGGCAGGTGAGCCACAGCTCGACCGGGTGGTCCAGCTGGGGGCGGCCGTCGTCGTCCAGCCACGCGAACCCTCCGTCCGGGTGGGCCGAAGCTCGGGCGAAGTCCACCAGGGACATGGTCTGGGCCTCCAGCCAGGACCGTTCGTCGGCGGTCAGGGCGGAAGGTGAGGGGTCGGCCATGAGAGGAACCTACTGTGGGGCCCAGATCCGTAGGCCACCACCCACGCGGGCCGACGCCTGCTCGGGCGCCGTGACCTGGAGGCCCGTCAGGCCCGCAGGCTCTCGACCGTCAGAATCGGTCCGTGGCAGATCTGTGCCGTTGACAACTTGCGGCGTTCGACCGAACCGCACCCTAGGGCGGGGCCTTCTGCTCGTCGGACATCTTGCTGACGATCCTCCTCAAGCTCACCGGCATCCACCCGGGCTAGCATCGGGTGCTGCGTGCCGTGACTGTCCTCTCGCCCATCTCGATCGGCTTGGCCTACAGCGCGCTGAACTCGGCAGTCCCCGTCGAGCCGGCGCCCCTGGAACGCCCTCGTCCTTGCTGGCGCCGGTGCCGCCTACCTCAGCGGCGGCGTCGGTCCCCAAGAGGTCGTCTTCACCATCGGCATGACTTGCGTCGCTTTTCGCGGGCTGAGCTCATGGCGGTGGATCGGTGCGGGCCGGCTGCTGCACACCGCCTGGGATGTCGTGCATCACCGGCACGGGCGGGACATCCTGCCCTTCGCGAAGGGGTCGTCCTTTGGTTGCGTCATCGCCGATCCCGTCATCGCCCTGTGGTGCTTCTCAGGAGGCCCCTCCGTTGCCAGAGTCCTGGGCCGCAACGCCCGTTGACGCCAAGGTGTACCTCGACGCCAGTGCGGCTGAACACCAGGGTCACCTGCTGGCGGGCGTTTCCGCAGACCTGCCTCGTCACTACTACTTGGTGTTTGCGTGGGTCGAGCGGCCACCCGGCGGCCGAGCGCACGAACCAGCGCAAGCCGCTCGGCCTGGCCCCGGATCCGGTCAGGAATCGAGAAGCGCCACGGCCGGTGCGGCGCCTAGCCTTTCGACGGCAGGCAGAAGGCCCAGCCCTTGACCGTCACGAAGGGAACCCGAGAAATGCCCTCGAAGAACGCCACCACCGAGTCCGACGGCTTCACCGCTGAGGAGCGTGCCGCGATGAAGCAACGCGCGGCCGAACTGCGAACCGAGGGCAAGAAGGGCGCCAAGGAGGCCGACGGCCTGCAGGCGGTCCTTGACCGGATCGCCCAAATGGCGCCACAAGATCGTGCGCTCGCCGAGCGCGTGCACGTGACGGTGACCGCAACTACCCCCGAGCTGACGCCGAAGACCTGGTACGGGATGCCCGCCTACGCGAACGCTGATGGCAAGGTCGTCCTCTTCTTCCAGGACGCGGGGAAGTTCAACTACCGGTATTCGACCCTGGGCTTCCAGGACGCGGCGAACCTCGACGAGGGCGACATGTGGCCCGTGTCGTACGCCCTTCGACAGTGGAGCCCCAAAGTGGAGAAGGAGGTCGTCAAGCTGGTGAAGGCCGCGATCTCCTGACCGCCACCGCCACGCGGGCGCGGGCGCGGGCGCGCGGTACTGCGTCCTCCAGTCCCGCCGCCGCGGATGGCGTACAACTGACCCTGGCATCGGCTCCCGCCCATCAGGGCGGTGTGACGCACCAATCTGGCGCCGGTCGTGCCGAGGGGTGACGTTGACGACCTACCGGTCCACAAGTTAACTTGGTGTCGTGAGTGACCCGATCATCGCCCAGTCCGCTTTGAAGCACGAGCTCGACGAGGACGAGGTCCTCCACGCCTAACCGCAACCCGATCCGGATCTGGGACCTCGGTGACGGGTTCACCATGATGATCGGTGCGAACGCTGCGGCGGTCATCCTGGAGGTCGGATACGTCCATGGTGAAACGGCGGTCGTCATCGTCCACGCGATGCCGGCCAGGGAGAAGTTCTTGAGGTGATCAGGTGATGCCACGCAGCGTTGAGGAGATCCTGCAGCACGCCGACCAGCTGGCGGCACGGTTCGAGAGCTATGAACCAGATCCCAGCGACGAGCTCGACCCCGCGGCGGTCTCCGCGCTGCGCGCGGCGGTTATGGAGCGCTCGGAGGCCGAACGCCACCTCATCGAGGCCGTGCGTCAGGCGCGCGCCGCCCAGCTCTCCTGGTCGGCGATCGGCGGGTTGGTCGGTACCAGCGGAGAGGCCGCTCGCCAGCGGTACTCCGGCAAGGTCGCCTGACCGGCACGCGGCTGTTAGACGATTGTCGGCAGGACCGGTGTCCGGCCAGACTCGGTTCCAGGTGCCCGGCGGGCTGCTCTTCTCGCGGCTGCCCACCAGTGTGATCGGTGTGGCTCGCTTTCGGTTTGCGTTCCCGCCGGGTGCCGTGACGAGGTGTGGCTCCAGAGGGGACTGCCCTGCTCATAACAGCAATGCCCGCCTCGCGATCCCTGCAGGTCCACGACGAGACGAGGACGAGGTGGCGACATGGCGACGGTGTTCATCGGGGTCGATCCCCACAAGCTGTCGGTGACGATCGAGGTCGTCGACGACCACGAGAGCGTGCTGGGCACGGACCGGTTCGCCACTGACAAGGCCGGCTACGCCGCGATGCACAGATGCGTCGCGGCTTGGCCGGAACGGGTCTGGGCGGTAGAGGGCAGCAACGGCGCCGGCCGTCCGCTGGCGCAGCGGCTGCTCGCCGACGGTGAGCACGTGGTCGACGTGCCGGCGAAGCTGTCAGCCCGGGCACGGCTGCTCGACACCGGCCACAACCGCAAGACCGACGCCCACGACGCGCACGCCGTGGCGGTGGTCGCGGTCCGCACGGAGGGGCTGCGGGTGTTGTCCTACGACGAGGGGCTCGAGGCGCTGCGGATGCTGGCCGACCGCCGCGAAGAGCTGACCCGGCAACGTGTCCAGACCGTCAACCGGCTCCAGCGGCTGCTGTCCGAGCTGACCCCCGGGAAGGCAAAGAAGGACCTGACGGCTTTGCAGGCCAAAGGAATTCTCGCCTCGGTACGGCCCCGCGACCTGGCCGGGAAGACCAGGCGAGTGCTCGCGGTCGAGCAGCTGACCGAGCTGGTCGCGGTCGAGAAGAAGACCAAGGCGCTCACCAAAGAGCTCAAGGCGATCGTCCTGTCCCGCGGGTCGCACCTGATGGACCTGCGTGGCGTCGGACCGGTGGTCGCCGCGCGGACGTTGGCCGACGTCGGCGACGTGGCCCGGTTCGCCGACCGGAACCGGTTCGCGTCCTGGACCGGCACGGCGCCCTTGGACGCGTCCTCCGGTGAGCAGGACCGGCACCGGCTGTCGCGGGCCGGGAACCGGCGGATGAACCACATGATCCACATCGCCGCGATCAGCCAGATCCGCCTCGACACCGACGGCCGGGCCTACTACCGACGCAAGCGCGCCGAGGGCAAGAAGCCCCTCGAGGCGCTGCGATGCCTCAAGCGCAGGATCTCCGACGCCCTCTATCGCCAGCTCCTCACCGACGCCCAGAGGGCAGCCGAGATGGAGGCCGGCGCGGGCCCGGGAGGGCACCGCGGGGCGACTCAAGAATCCAGCGCGGCCGGCTCGAACCCGCGCACCGGCACTTCGGATCAGCCACTTCCCGGGCCCGCACCCACGACGCTACCGGCCCCTGCGAACCCCCGCCCGGGCTCGGCTCCCCAGCGAGCGCGCCGACGCGACGGAGCCGTCAAGGTGCAGCGCCCCACTGGACGAACGACCTTGACGGCGACAAGCGCCGGCGCACACTCCAAAGAGCCGATCCCGGCACCTTGACAACAGAGGGGAGCCGAAGTGACGCACCTCGCGTATCGCGGCAGTTGAGTGCGGTTACTTTGCCGAGGATGTGGAAGTTGTTGAGGTCAGGATATGAGACGAATGAGGATCGTCGCACCCCCAAGAGTGGGTGCGGGCGGTCAGAGAGGCTTGACCGACTTGACCCGATGTCCACGGTGCGTCGTAGACTGAGGTTGACCGGCTTGACGGATCCCCTACTCAACTCACCGGAGGAGTGCCGCATGGCAGCCGAGAAGGAAACCGATAGCGGCGCGGGCAAGGGCAGGCGGACCGCCCAGAAGACGGCCAGCAAGACGGCCAAGGCCGCGAGTACCAAGACCACTCGGGGTGCCACGACGAAGTCGGGTCTGTCAGTGAGCAAGTCGGCTGCCAGCGGCCACTACAGAGTCACGGAACCTAAGACGCGTAAGGCTGGAACCTCCAAAACGCCCACCCGGCCCACAGCGATCGTGCAGGACAAGATGGGGCACCGTCCGCCCGCCTCGGCGGGCTCCTCAACTGTTGGGAGCACGGCCTGGCAGAGGAAGGTCACGGCCGGTGCCATCGCCGCCACCGCACAGAGTCAGTATGCCCAGCCGACCGGGCATCCAGCCAGCCAGCCAGCGGGGCTGCCGCGCGACCTGCAGGAGTACCTCGAGGCGTTCGTCGCCGAGCTCGATACCACTCTGGTTCCCGCGATTGTGCAACGACTGCGTGCCGGCGCCGCCCGGCTGTCCCCCAAAGAGCTAGCCAGGCGGATGCTCGCCGTCGCCCCCGTTCCCGCGCGCACGAACAAGATGGCTGAGCAGGTCGGACCAGAGTTTTACGACACGGCCGGGGTCACGGTCGCGCTAGCGCAGCCGGGAGCGGACCCGATCTCCAAGCAGGCCGTCGAGCATCGACGCAGGCGACGCACCATCTTGGCGCTGCAGACCTCCGACGGACGCTGGATCTATCCGACCTGGCAGTTCCGAGACCACGACGTTATGCCTGGCCTGGCCGACGTCCTCGCCGTCTTCGACGAGCACCCCAGCTGGTCGGTCGGAACCTGGCTGACCACACCAAGCAAGGACCTCGACGGGCATACCGCGGTCCAGTGGCTCGACGAACGTCGGGATCGCGACCACCTGCTGCGCCTGGCCCGACACACCGCACACCGGTGGGCCTGAGTGAGCCGCAGCGACCCCCGTAACAGCCTTGCGCTGGGCGCCCCTGACGAGACGGGCTTGGACTTCACTCGCTTTCCGCGCAAGACAATGCGCGTCGGCAGCGAGTGGTACCGCCAACACCAGGACAGGCCCAAGCCCGACCGGGGCGCCTGGTACTTCGCGTCCTACCCGCCCGGCGACGAGGGGGGCGGACGGTTCGACCTGCCGGATCCAGACGGCACCTGCTACCTCGCCACGACCGAGGCGGGTGCAGTCAACGAACTGGTCGGCCCCGACTGCGCCGACCGCGGCTGGGTGGATACTGACCTTATCGCCGGCCGGGTCCTCTCGCGACTGCGGCTGTCCGAGGATGTGAAGGTCGCCGACATCACCTCGCCCCGGGCTACCCACTTCCGAGCGACGAACGAGCTGCCCGCCACCGAGCGCTACGACCTCACTCAGGCGTGGGCCGACACCCTGCACCGAGCCGGGTTCGGTGGTGTGCACACGATGCTGCGGTTCACCCCGGGGCCGACCCGCGGGCTGGCGCTGTTCGGCGCAGCCGGCACACCCGACCCCGCGCCGCTTGGCGACGCGAACCCGAGGCCGGTGCGCGAGATCGTGGAGAGCCTCGGTATTGAGGTAGTCGACCCGCCGGCCTACGGCAGCATTACCGTCGGGTTTCCCTGACCGACGCCGTCGACACCGCGCCCGGAGATCAACCGGACCTGGTCGGCGGTATCCACCTTCTAGAGGTTCCTTCCGGGCTTCTTTTAAGTTCGAGATGACGTTGCTGCCCGGACATCGGCATGTGGGGACGTCTGGTCGCGAGTAGAGACGCCGGCACGCGGCGGAAGGACGCAGGTGAGAAGCTGC
>JAABUM010002340.1_pt1 | contig 25624 bp, 23 predicted proteins | sample 5559161 | NCBI WGS metagenome assembly JAABUM01 (sample SAMN10711868, study PRJNA513369) | rock metagenome | isolation source: Antarctica rocks | place: Antarctica: Victoria Land, Siegfried Peak nord
GGTCGGTACCCGCCGCCGCCGCTCGCCACCACGGGTTGGCATCGGTCAGGATCCGCCGGATCTCATCGTCCCGCACCCGCGCACCCTACCGACCGAGCCGACAGGAGGGGAGGGGTCCATCTGGTGGGAAGCCCATATAGGGGGAGGGGTCCGTCGGCACGGGAGCCGACAAGAGGGGAGGGATCCAGCTGGTGGGAAGCCCATATAGGGAGGGTCCGTCGGCACGGGAGCCGACAGGAGGGGAGGGACCCAGCTGGGAGATGGGGAGCGATTCTCGTCTTCAAGCGCGCCGAACGGCCATACCGCGCCCCGGTCCTACGGGCAAACGTACGTTCGATGAGCCGGGCAGGTGAAGGCGAGGGGCTGGGGCGCCAATGCAGGCCACGGGTAGCCAGTCCGGGGTGAGTCAGCTGTCGCATTCGCTGCAACTTAAAACAGAGTTGCCGGTAACCGTCAATATTCGAGCTGAAACTATTCGCGCGGCCGGGGTCGTCGCCGACCGCTGGGCGACACGTTGTCAGGCCGTGGCGGCGTTGTCCGCCGGCGTGATGTCGGCAGCGAGCGAGGCAAGATCGAGGCCGAGGATCTCGCCGAGAGCAGCGACCGTGAAGAAGGCTGGGGTGGCGATGCGGCCAGTCTCGATCTTCCGCAAGGTTTCGACTGGGACGCCGGCTGCGGCGGCGACGTCGACCATGCTGCGGTCACCGCGCGCATGACGCAGCGCTGCGCCTAGTCGGCAGCCGCGGGCACGTTCGGCGGGAGACAGCATGGGTCTGACCATGACCATGATACTAATACCGGTATAACAATCACGGTACGGAGGACGGCGCTGGTCGAACTGAAAACCCCAGGGGAGATCGACGCGATGGCAGAGGCTGGTGCCGTAGTCGCTCGCGCACTCGCGGCCACTCGTGTCGCTGCCAAGGTAGGTGTACGCCTTATCGAGCTCGACCAGGTCGCCCGAGATGTGCTGCACCAGGCCGGGGCAACCTCGCCATTCCTCGGCTACCAGCCGTCATTCGCTCACACCCCGTACCCGGGCGCGGTGTGCCTGTCGGTCAACGACGCCGTCCTGCACGGCATCCCGACCCGCTATGAGTTACGGGACGGTGACCTGCTCAGCGTCGACTGCGGCGCCACCCTCGAGGGGTGGACCGGCGACGCCGCGATCTCCTTCTGCATCGGGCACGGCGGCGCCACCGACGCCAGGCTCATCGACTGCACCGAAGCCGCACTCCAGGCCGGGGTAGACGCGGCGCAACCAGGCGCTCGAATCGGTGACATCTCCGCCGCGATCGGCCACGCTGCCCGCGGCGCCGGCTACGGATTACACACCGACTTCGGGGGTCATGGCGTCGGACGCACCATGCACGAGGAGAGCCCGCACATTCCCAACGACGGCCGCCCTGGACGCGGCATGCGACTACGACCAGGGCTCACCATCGCCATCGAACCGTGGTTCCTGGCAGGTGGTCAGGACGCCTATCGCATCGACGACGACGGCTGGACCCTGCGTAGCGCCGACGGGTCGCGTGGTGCCCACTTCGAGCACACCATCGCAATCACCGACCAAGGCCCCCGCATCCTGACCGTGCCGTAAGCCTGAACTACGGGCGAAGTGGCGTCGCCTAAACGGGCCCGACGAGATCTTACTTGACATAAGCATAGTTATCGGCTGTAGCAAAACTGCAGGTCAGACCGCTTGTACAGTCCCATTTGTCGTGGCCGGAGGTTGCGCCTGCGGGCTTCTCGGCGGCTTCCTGATCGAACATGGGCTTTCCACGCGGCCCTTTGGCGCTGACGCCGTCAGCTGCTGAAGCGAGGCGCTGCGCTCGTGGAGTGGTGCCATCAGATCGACCGTTCTTGCCCTTCCCAGTAAGGGTCGCGCAGGGCGCGCCGCAGAACCTTGCCGGCGGCGTTGCGCGGAAGGGATTCAACTGTGTCGAGCCCGCGAGGGACCTTGTAGCCGGCAACTAGAGTCCGGCAGTGTTCCACGAGTTCGCTGGCCGCGACCTGAGACCCTGGACGGACAACGATGCTGCCGTGCACCAGCTCCCCCCAGCGCTCGTCGGGGATGCCGTAAACGGCTGCCTCCATGACTGCCGGGTGGCGTGTAAGCGCCTCCTCGACCTCGCGCGGATAGATGTTCATGCCACCTGACAAGATTCGGTCGCCCTTGCGGTCTACCAGGTACAGGTAGCCCTCCTCGTCCCGGTGGGCCAGGTCTCCGGCCGAGAACCAGCCATCACGCATCGTCGCGGCCGTCTCCTCGGGTCGCCGCCAGTAGCCGTTGAACAGGTACGGGGAGCGGCTGAAGAGCTCGCCAACCTCCCCTGGTTTCACCTCGCTGTCACCGTCGTCAAGGAGGCGGACCTCGGTGCACGGGAACGGGAGGCCGACAGAGCGCTCCTTTCGGAGCTGATCAGCCGGGCGCAGATTGGAAACCACCCCGGCCTCCGTGGAGCCGTAGCACTCGAATAGAAGCCCCTTGCCGAAAACGTCGACGATCCGCTCCTTTATCGACTGGGGTAAGGGAGCCGCATTCGAGATGACCGTCTTAAGAGACGAGATGTCTGTGTTGCGCAGGCGGTCCTCGCCGAGCGCGAACAGGGCGTTGAAGTGCGTCGGCACCATGAAGACGTTGGTGGCTGCGGAGCATTCCAACTCCGCCAAGACCTTCTCCGGGTCGAATTTTTGCAGGATCGTCGTCGTTCCTCCGAAGAAGAGGGGCGCGAGGGCGAAGGAAAGCCCGGCGCCATGGTAAAGGGGAGAGATTGCCAGGGCCCGGTCGTCCGGGCCGTAGCAGCCGTACTCACTGGCCATCGCGAAGTAGTTGATGACCCGGGAACGGTGCGACACGAGCACCCCTTTGGGATCGCCCGTCGTCCCCGAGGTGTAGTGCACGACCATCGTGTCCCACTCCTCGACGACCACAGCCGGGCGACTTGCATGTGCGCGACTGAGCCATGTCTCGTACTCGGGACCGAGCACCAGGACCGTCTCTACCGTGTCCAGCGAAGCGGCGCGTGCTGTTTCCTCGAGGTCAGGGTGGACGAACAGGACCCGCGCCTCGGAGTCGTTGATCACGCTAGCGACCTCAGCGGACGGGGATCTCGGGCTCACGGTTACTACCGCACAGCCGGCGGCGGCAACACCGCAGACCAATTCCACGTACTCCAGGCAGTTCGGCGCGAGCAACGCGATGTGTGTCCCGCTAGGAAGGCCTAACCCGTCGCGCAGGCCGTTCGCGACCCGGTGGCTGCGGTCCACCAGTGACCGGTAGTTCAGCTCGCGAGCTCCCGCGGTGACCGCCGCCTTATCCGGTGTTCGAGCGGCGGCAGACCGGACCCCGTCCATCACGGTCAGCCCCTGGTAGGTCGCTGGGCGGTTGTCGGTGCCGCTCATCGAAGGTCGAACAGGCGCAGGGCGTTGTCGCGCAGGAGCTTGCGCTTGGGCTCGGGGCGAAGTCCCAAGCCATCGACTTCGGCCATCGCCCGCTCGGGGTCGATCACCGGCCAGTCGGTACCGAATAGGACCTTGTCCTGTCCCCAGCTGTTGCAGTAGTGGACGTACTCGGCGGGCCAGTGCTTGGGAGCGTAGGCATCGCCGGACATGAAGACGTTCTGGTGCTTGAAGCACATCGCGATCATCTCGTCTGTCCAGGGCCACCCGAGGTGAATGCCGATTATCGTCAGCTCGGGGAAGTCAATGGCGACGCGATCAAGCGCCACAGGGCGCCCGACGCTCGGCAGCACACGGTCCCGTTGATAGTCCAGGCAGTGGCCGATCTGCATCATGATCGGCACTCCGAGCTCGCAGCACTTTGCGTAGAAGGGGTAATAGCGCCGATCGTCGGGAGCGGCCTCATACCAGTGGGGATACAGATGAGCGGCAACGAACCCTAGCCCGGTGACGGCTTGCTCGAACTCGCGTACGCCTCCGACGATTCGGCTAGGGTCGATGCCGGCGACACCGCTGAAGCGCCCAGGGAACCGCGTGCAGTGCTCCGCAATGCGCTCATACGGGACCGAATAGGAGTGGGCTATGCGGGGGTCTCCGCAGCGAGGAGCCACGAGCAGCGAGCGCTCGACGCCAGCCCGGTCCATCTTGGCGACGTAGTCCTCCATGGTTACCCCTCGGCGTAGGTCCGCCGGCATGCGGACTTTGTCCATGAACTGCTCGTCGACGCCAATCTGCCCCTCGGCGACCTCGCGGGGAGTATGTGGCAGGCAGACGATGTCGATGGCTCCGTCACTCATCAGGTTTCCTCTCGTGTCGCGTGGCCGCGTCGGCGGCCACGCGTTGCAGCTGGGCAAGGACGGCGTCGGTCTGTGCCACTGCGCCGACGGCGTAGGCGATGCTGCGCAAGGCGCCGGCGTGCAACTCGTCGTCGACATCGGCGGTCGCGTCAGCGACGACGACGACTCGCAGGTCGAATGCGAAGGCATCTCGTGCCGTGGCAGCAACGCAGACGTTGGTCGTCACGCCGCAGACCACGACCGTCTCGATGGCGTGGCGGCTCAAGCGCTCGCGCAGGTGGGTGTCCCAGAAGGCGCTGTACCGCTGCTTGTCCACGACATGGTCAGTGGGTTTGGGGTCGAGCCCGGGCATGAGATCCACGTCGGGTGTCCCGCGGACGAGGCCGTTTACCCTGCGCAAGGCCGGAGAGATCTCGGCCAGCAGGCCTGCATCCCCCCAGTCCGGCCGAAGAACGTAACGAGTGAAGACCACGGGCCTACCCGCGGCGCGGGCAGCTTCCACCAGCCGTATGGCGGGAGCGACAACCCGGGCCGCCGCGCGGCAGTCCAGCCCGCTGCGCGCCAGTGACCCCGACGGGTGGCAGAAGGCACGCTGGAGATCGACGACGATCAGCGCGGCGTCGTCGAGCCCCACACGGGCCTCCTGAACCTGCGCGTGGCTCACTCGACCTGTGCCGCGGAGTCAGGCGGCTCGGGCGCCGGTGCCGCCTGCGCGTGCTTGCTGCGTAGGGCTGCGTACGGTCGCTCGTCGACGACTAGTGACAGCACCTCGCGGCGCGCGTAGTGCCCACCAGCGTCGACCAGCGTCTTCAGAGCCGCAATGTCGGCGAAGTCCAGCTCGGCGCAAAGGACGCGTTCCTGGGCGCCGGTGTGGGGGCCCGCGAGGTAGTTGCCCATCGGGTGCACGATCGCCGACCAGCCTCCGCCCGCGCTTAGATGCGGCTGGGGACCGAGGGTGTCCTCCATAATCTTCAGGACGTCATCGCCTACGGGGCTTCCGGCGACGACGACGAAGCACTGGCCGGTAAGGGCGTGCGCGCGCGACAGCGCCTCGACTTGCATGTCGAAGTAGCCCACGAGGTTGGCCGCCGACTCCAGGCCGGGCCAGGAGGCCGCGTGGATCTGCTCGCCCTTGAGGATCAGCGCCTGCCGCGCCAGGTTCATCGTGTGCTCCCAGCAGATCAGCCCCCCGACCTTGCCCACATGGGTGTCCAGGACCTGCAGGGTCGACCCGTCGCCTTGACCCCAGACGAAGCGCTCGGCGAAGGTCGGCTGCAGCTTGCGGTGCTTGCCCAGGTAGCGACCGCGTTGATCGATGAACAACTGACTGTTGTAGAGCGTTCCGCCGTCGCGTTCACTGACGCCGATGACGACGGTGATGCGCCCCGATCGCGCCCCCTCCTGCAGGCGGGCGAGCTCCGGGCCGGGTAGCTGGATGGAAGCCTCTGCGTAGCGGACCAGAAGCGGTGTCTGGACATCAGGGGCGTAACAGTTGATGAAGTACGGGAACCCGGGCACGAAGACCTCGGGGAACACCACAAGCTCTGCGCCTGCGTCCGACGCCTGGGCGATCAGTGCGCATGCCCTCTCGACCGTCGCGTCGGTGTCAAGGAACACCGGCGCGGCGTGAGCGGCGGCGACGACGACCCGGCGGTGGCCCGACCGCACGCTCAACTTCCCGGCCCTGCCTGTGCGTCCGCCGCGCCACGCTTTGACAGCTGCGACAGGCCGACCGCGATGACCAGAGCAGCGCCGTAGAACAGTTGTTGCACGTATCCCGCCGCCCCCAGTAGCTGCAGGCCGTTGATGCCGGTGGCGAGAAAGTAGGTCGCGATCACGGCGCCCCACGGGTTGAAGCGGCCCGGCAAGATCGCGGTGGACCCCAGGAAGGCTCCTGCGAAGGCAGGCAACAGGAAACTCGAGCCCGACGTCGGGTCTGCCGAACTCGACGTTCCGGCGTAGAGCACCCCGGCGATCCCCGCGAACAATCCTGCGGCGGTCAGTGCGCCGATCCGCACTCGGTTGACGCTCAGGCCACTGAGTTTGGCGACTGAGCGCCCGCGACCGACTATCAACATCCGGCGGCCTACCGACGTGAACTCGAAGACGTAAAACAGGACCACGACCAGCACGATCGCGTAGTAGAACTCGATCGGGATCCCGAACACGCTCTTGACGACCGTCCACTGGCTCAACTGGTCGCCGATTCCCGAGATCGTCGTCTGGTTGGAGATCATGAGCGTGAGGCCGTAGATGAACGTGCCCATCCCTAGCGTCACGATGATGGGATCGATGCGTGCACCGACGCTGATCGCGCCGTTCAGGAAGCCGATGGCCGCACCCACCGCGATGGCTGCCAGCACTGCGGGGACCAGCGCCCAGCCTTGGTTCACGTTCAGCACGGCGACCACGACGCTGCACAGAGCGAGGTTGAAGGCCACGGACAGGTCGATGTCGCCGGTTGTCAGCGGGATGATGAGACCGAGGGTAAGAATGACGAAGATGGCCTGAGTGCTCAGAATCGAGGACCAGTTCGCCGAGGTCGCGAAGGTGCTGGGCTTGAGCACGCTGAAGGCGATGATGAGGACGATCCAAGCGATCACGAGGGCGTAACGCTGAAAGAACGCGGATAGCGACGGCTTGGAGTGGCCAGCAGTCGAACGGTCGCTGCCAGCCACGCCACGCTCGGAAGTGGGTTGGGCGGTCGACACTGCGCCTCCTGGGCTAGTTCGGATGGACGACCGGCGCCGGGCTCAGTGCCTCGGCGAGGGTGTTGCTGCTGAAGCACTGCTCAGTGATGCGGTCCTTGGAGACGTCGTCGCCTTCCAGCTCGCTGACGACGCGTCCGCGGCCCAGGACCAGCACTCGGTCGCAGATGGCCGCGAGCTGCTCGTGGTCGGCGCTGGCGCAGATGACGGCGCGGCCTCCGGCGGCGGACTGACGCAGGACGTCGAAGATCTGCTGACGCGCACCCACGTCGACGCCCTGGGTGGGCTCATGGACCAGCAGAAGGGAGGGGCCGGTCTGCAGCCACTTGGCGATCAGGGCCTTCTGCTGATTGCCCCCGGACAGGGCGGAATAGGGCAGGCGCGGGTCACGCGGACGCACGTCGTACTGCTCCATGAGCGCTGCGGTCCCGCGCACCATCGCCCGCCGCTGTAATCGAAACTTCGACATGTGCTTGTCAAGCACCGGCATCATCACGTTGTCGGTGACTGACAACGTCGGCACGCTGCCATCGTTCTGCCGGTCGCCGGGGATCAACGCCATCCCGGCCTGCATCGCCTGCTTGGGCTTCATGGTCGTTAGATCGTGGGTGTCCCCGGCCAGCTCGATCTGTCCGGCTTCCGGCGTCTGTGCGCCGAAGAGGAAGTACACGACATCCTCAAAGCCCGACCCCAGCAGCCCCGTGAGCCCGAGAACCTCCCCGGCGCCGACCGTGAGGTTGACGGCCTCGAGCTGGCCGCCGCGCAGCCCCGATACCCGCGCAAGGGTGTCTGGGGATGAGGGCTTGGTACGAGTCGCGGCGTCCAGTGTCCCGAGCCGCCGGCCGATGATCATCTCGACCAGGCGCTGATCCTCGGTTTCTGCGGTGACCACGGTCCCGACCCTTCGCCCGTCGCGCAGCACTGTGACCCGGTCGGTGATCGTGCACACCTCATCGATGTCATGAGACACGAAAAGCACGCTCGATCCACTCGCGACAATCCCCCGCACCAGCGCAAACAAGTGTGTGACCTCGTCGCGCGGCAGGAACACTGTCGGCTCGTCGAGGACCAGCAGGCCACCTTGGCGGGGCTGGCCGTCATTGCCGCCGGGCATTCCTTCCACGGCACGAGCGATCGCAAGTTGCGCTCGCTGCACAGGCCGGATGTCGGCGACGGTCGCCCGCGGGTCGAGCTCGAAGCCGTAGCGCTCGAAAACCTGACTGGCCCTTCGGCACTCGTCCCGCCAGGAGATCCGCAACCGGCGGTCTCCCATCGCGGCGATCCGCAGATTCTCCACGACGCTCAGGCTCCCGATCAACCCCAGGTCTTGGTGTACGAACTCCAGGCCCAGCGCTCGGGACACTCCTGGGCCAAGCGGAAGCCCCACCTCTGTCCCCCGCACCCGTAAGCGGCCGCCGTCGACGGAGTGGTAACCGGCCAGGATCTTTATCAGGGTAGATTTCCCGGATCCGTTCTCCCCGAGCAGTCCATGCACCTCGCCTGGCCTGATGGCGAGGTCAACCTCGTCAAGCGCCAGTGCGCCGTCAAACCGCTTGGTGAGGCCGTCAGCCTCGACCAGCGGCTGAGTTCTCGGGGGCTCCGTCATCGGCATCCGGCGCGACTACTTCTGCAGGCCCCAGAGCTTCAGGAAGTCGCTCTGGTAGGTCTGCCCATAGCCGACGGCCGGCTTCGGAGGACTGCCGGCGTCGCTGATGTTCGACTTGTCCCAGAGTCGGATTGGCGTGTCGGCGGTCTTGACCTCCGCCGGCTTACCGGTCGCTAGGATGCGCAGGATCTGGTCCATCGTGGACCACCCGGTCCAGGCCAAGTTCTCACCGGCAGTAGCGGTAGCCGAACCCTTGGCGATTGCGGTCAGGGCCCCCTGTTGGCCGTTGAAGGAAACAGTGCTCACCTTGCCCTTGCGCCCGGCCGACTGAATGCCGGGCAGTACAAACTGGTACATGCCGTCATAGATCGGAATAGCCCAGTTGATGTTGGGGTCCTTGAGCAGTGCGGTGCGCGTGGCGTCCTGCAGCTTGGTCGCCCAGTCGACAATCGGGACGTTGACCACCGTGGTCTTGCACTGGCCGCCGCACTTCGCGTTGAGTTCGCTCTGGATCATCTGGACCAGCCCGACACTGGCAGGCGCCTCGTTGGAGGTGAGGATCACCGCGTTCACCTTGCCGTCGGACTGGGAAGACAAGGCGTAGTCAGCCATAAGTCTTGCAGCCTTGGGGAACGGCCCAGCTTCAACTCCCGTAATGCCAGCAGTGTTGGTAGCCGGCAGCGTGCCGGAGGGGAACTCGCTGCTCAGAGGCACATGGTTGGCAACTACCGGGATACCGGCCGCCGCGGCCTTGTTGATCTGAGGCTGCAACTGGGAAGGGCTAGGCGATCCGTTAAGCAGGATCAGGTCAGGCTTGGCGTCGATGCCTTGATTGAAGCACTGGACCCAGCCACCCACAGTGCCATTGTTGGAACAGTCCTTGAGGGTGACGCCGGCTGCTTTGGCCGCCGGCTCCAGACCCTGGTTGATCTCCTGCACGAACGGGAGTGTCGGATAGTCCGGCACGATCGCCACCGTCTTGCCGTGCGCCTTGCTGGCGTCGAATGCTGGTCCAGGCGCCACGAACGTCGGCGGCCCCTTCGCTGCTTCCACGCTGGCCTTGGCCTCCGCCAACCCAGGGGCAGCTGCCGCAGAGCCGGCTGTCGCGCTTCCACCCGTCGAGCTTCCACCCGTCGAGGACTTGCCGCCGCCACCGCTCGACCCGCAGGCCGCAAGCACAGTGCTCACCGCGAGCACGCCGGCAACAGCCACGCTCCTCTTCCTAGCATTTGGCACGAGGACACCTTTCTCCAAAAGGTTGACATCTTGACTTATGCGGGAGCTGCTGTATACGTAGTCAGTCAAGGGCGGATCGGGACCGCCAACACGCGTCGCCAGCGCCAACTTGATCTGACCCTGCATACGTAGTCAGGAGCAGTGAACCACCCTTAAATGCCGGTGTCAATGAGCCGATCAATCCGCATGACAGTAGGATTACGGCAAGGTATCCAGGACGTTCCGCCTCCCGACTGGGGCGCCTCCTGCTGCCAGGGAGGCCGGTCCATGGCGACTCCTCCTCGAGCAGGGCGGCGACACAGTGAACCTGTCGAGCCACCACCCGCATGCTGTCGTGCCCGGTGCGGAGGCGCTCGACCGGTGGGCCAGACCCGGTGGTAACAAGCCGCGACGTTGCGATTACGGCGGGCGTCTCGCAGGCGACAGTGTCGCGCGTGATGGCCGGAAGTTCGCTAGTCACGGAGAGCACTCGTCAACGGGTGTTGACCGCGGCGCGGCGCACCGGGTACCAAACCAACCACGCGGCCAGGGCAATGCGCACGCAACGCAGCGGCACCATCGGCATTGTCGTCGCCGACCTTCTCAACCCTTTCTACCCTGAGGTTGTCGCGGCAGCGTCCCGCGAGCTGAGCCGTCGCGATCTCCGCATGATTCTGTGGTCCTCTGAGTTCGAGGGGGAAGTAGGCGCGGCTGAGGCAATTGGACAGCGGCAGATCGATGGGCTGATCTTCACGACTGCGCTGCCATCCTCCAAGCAGTTGGAGGCCGCACTGCAAGCCAGAGCCCCTGTCGTCCTGCTGAACCGCACCATTGCTGGTCTAGGGTGCGACCAAGTCGAGAGCGACAACTACGGGATGTCGTTCGCCATGGCCGAGTATTTTGCCAGTGCCGGCCACACCCGCGTGGGGCTACTCACAGCAGACGGACGGGCAAGCACCGCCGCTCTGCGTGAGAAGGGCTTCCGTGCTGGCGTGGCTAAAGCTGGCATCAGCCTCACGAGCGATCGGGTCGCGGACGGGCTCTTCTCGCACCGCGGCGGCCACGCTGCGCTCACTGCGGTCATGAGGTCGACTCACCCTCCCACGGCCGTGTTCTGCGTCAATGACTATGCGGCCCTCGGTGCCTTGGATGCGGCGCGCGCCAACGGCGTCGCGGTGCCTGACGACCTCTGGATCGCGGGTTACGACGACATCGACATGGCGTCTTGGGAGGCCTTTGACCTCACGACCGCCAAACAGCCCGTGGACGCGATGGTCAGCTTGGCAGTGGATCTGCTGCTCGAGCGGATCGACGACCCGTCCCAACCATTTCGGCACTACAAGTACCCAGGTTCGTTAAGCATTCGCGGGTCAACCGCCCACGCCCCGTTCAGGGCAGACAGCGCCGCGGCAGAGCCGCTTCTGACCACCTTTGGCTAAGCACTCCCTGCAACGCAGTCCCTGCAACGTCTTGCCGAAAGCAGAGAGCGCCGCGGCTCTGCACTAACGACGTCCGCGTTGTTCACCTGGACCGTCGTCCGTAGAGCAAGAGGCAGCCTGAAGGGTGGCTCAGGACGTGGACGCGCCGTGTCGACGTCGTCGCGATCGACCGGTTGCCAGCCGCGCACTGCGTCAGCTGCTCCCGAACGCGAGATGGTTGTCGACCATTGGTACCTGCACCGCTTGGTCGCCTAAACGCTCACCGAGGTCCGGGCAGGCTCGGGCGGCGTGTTCGGTTCGTCGACGACGTGTGGCGCTGCTGCTGCGCGCCGGCGGGCTGACTGTAGGTCCGGCAGAACACCAGGTGCAGGCCCGTTCGGCCACCACCACCCGACCCCGAATACTGCATGCCTAGGCCGACCAGGAGCTGCTGCGCCACCCACGGCAGCACACTGCAGGCCTGGCCGAGGCCCGCGGCGGGCCGGTGGCACGTGCGGCACCCCTCGCGGAGTCATCCGAGCCGTGCCACTACTCCGCCTGCCGGTCGCCCGGGATGCGGGTGCCGCTGACGGCCTCCGGGAGGCTGTCGAACAGCGTCGCCGGCACCCCGACAGATGGCGGGCCGGGTTGCAGCCCGCCTGGCAGGAGAGCCCGCCCGAGGACCATCCGCCGCGCGTTCCAGGCCACGTGCTCTCCGTAGAGTGCTGCGGTCTGCAGGTCGCTGGCCGGCGGCGCCTGCCCAGCCGGCTCGTCAATGTTGGCCTGCGCCATCACGCCCAGGTAGCCCGCCATGCGGTTCAGATCGGCCTCGCTGCCCTGGCTGGAGTAGTTGCCCCCGGTGATGGGAACCGGGACCCAGATCATGCCCATCTGCATGGCGAACACGAGCAGATCCATCAGGCAGTGCAACTTGTCGCCGCTGCGTCCCGAGCTGACGGTGAAGCCGCCCGCCAGCTTGTTCAGCCAGAGCCGGTGCACCCACACGTCCCCCGCGCAGGACTCGATGAAGTCCTTGAACCTCGCCGCGACGCCGCCCACGTAGGTGGGCGAGCCAAAGATGATCGCGTCCGAGGCGTGCAGGCGCGCCCAGTGCCAGTCCACCTCCGTCGTGCTGATGCAGCTAACGGCAACGCCAGGCACTCTGGCGGCGCCGGTCGCCACCGCGGCGGCCAGCTCGGCGGTAGCGCCCCGGTAACTGCTGAAGTAGACGATGCTCACGACCGCTGACCCGTCGCCGGCTGGCGGCGCTGCTCGCTCGTCTGAACTGCCTTGGCGGAGGTCGCAGGACATGTCAGGCGCCTAGACCGGTTCCTGCAGGACCTGCTTGTCGAGCCGCCGCAGCGCAGCGAGCCCAAGCAGCTCATTCAGGTCGTCGAGGGTCATCATGTGTTCGGCCCACCGGCCGGTGGATCCGTGTGCGCGCAGGTCGGAGTACATCGCGCTGATGACCCCGACGGACAGCCGCAGGGCCGACGTCGGGTATAGGACGATGCGGTAGCCAAGGTCGGCCAGTTCCTGCAGGGGCAGAATTGGGGTCTTGCCCGACTCGGACATGTTCGCGACCAAGGGCCCGGGGACGGCTGCGGCGATCGCTGCTAGTTCATCCACGGTCTGCGGGGCGTCGACGAAGATCGCGTCGGCGCCGGCGGCCAAGTAGCGGCGGCAGCGCTCGATCGCCTCCGGCAGGCCCAGTGGGCCGCGGGCGTCCGTCCGTGCGATGACGACGGTCTGGCTGTCCTGCCTGGCCAACACGGCGGCCCGAACCTTGCGCACCATGTCGGTCGTGTCGATGACGGACTTGCCGTCCATGTGCCCGCAGCGCTTGGGCCACAGCTGGTCCTCGATCTGCACCGCTGCCGCGCCTGCCTGCTCCAGCCGTCGCACCGTGCGGGCGACGTTGGCAACGTCGCCATAGCCGGTGTCGGCGTCCACGATGACCGGCATGTCCGTCACTGCCGTCACGGCGCTGACGGCCTCCACGATCTCCGCCATGGCGGTCAGCCCCACGTCGGGGACGCCGTGTCGCCAGGCGGCGGATGCGTAGCCGCTGACGTAGAAGGCCTCGAACCCTGCCGCTGCTGCGCATCGGGCTTCTAGCGGCGTCCCGCCGCCGGCCACCGCGAGGGCGCCGGGGGTGGAGTCCAGCAGGGCACGCAGGGCGCCCCCGGCCGTCTTCTTAGTGGGCGTGGCCTCGAGGGGTAGCGCACTCACGGGTGTCCTCTCGTCGGTACCGACCTCGTTGCAGATCCAGGCAGCACGCCGACCGCGAGGCGCGAGTAGGCCGCGTCCCGCCGGGCCAGCAGTTCGTCAACCTGCGCTGGGGTGTAGGTGGCGTACCCGGCGCCGGTTTTTACGCCCAGCCGGCCCTCCTCGAGCAGTGTGCGCATCGAGGGCGGGATGTCGAAACGTTGGCCGAAGGCCGTCGCAAGGGTGGTGAGAATGCTGCCGTAGACGTCCAGCCCGGCCATGTCCGCGATGGCGAACGGTCCGAATGCCGGAAGCCGGAAGCCGAACGTCGTGCGGACGACACGGTCGATGTCCTCCGGTGTCGCCAGCCCCTCGTCCACGCAGCGCAGGCATTCCGAGAACAGCGCCAGTTGCAGGCGGTTCGCGAGGAAACCGGGGCTGCTGACCACAACGGTGGGCTCCTTGGCCATCTGCCCCAGAAGTGCGAGCGCCTTCGCCAGGGCGTCTTGGGACGTCTGGGCGCCGCGCACGACCTCAACGCCCGGGATCCACTCGGCTGGGTTGAAGAAGTGCACCCCGAGGAAGCGCGATGGTCCCGATACGCTCGTCGCGAGCTCGTCCACCGGAAACGCGGACGTGTTGGTGGCGAGGACGGCGGGAGACCCGGCGGACAGGGACGCGAGCACCGCACGCTTGACGTCCCACTCCTCCGGGACAGCCTCTACGATCAGGTCCACCGCATCGCCGACGTCGGCATAGCCGGCAGCGGGCACCGCGCGGTCCAGCGTCGCCAGCACGTCGGGCTCCAGCAGCCCCGACTCCACGTGCGCCTGCATACGCCGGGTGAGGCGCCCGATCCCGGCGCGCGTAGCCCCCTCGTCGGCGTCGACGAGACGGACGTCCATCCCCGAGGTCAGCGCCGCCACGGCGATGCCACACCCCATCGTGCCGAGGCCCACGACAGCGATGACGGGACGATGAGCCAGCATTTCGCACCCTCTGTGTCGCAGGCAATCGGCGGATTCACCTTCGCGCAAGTAGTCACTGTATACGTAGGCAAGCGGGCGTTCACGCTCTTGACAACGACTCGAACCCCTTATTGACTACGTATGCAGACGGCCTCATCAAGCACAAGGAGTTAAGCGTGCTCGTCGACCGCGAAGTCGCGCCAATACACGACGACACGGCGCCGCTCCATTCGAAGGTCGCTCTCGTTACCGGAGCAGCGCGCGGCCTGGGTCGACACCTTGCGGGGGCGCTGGCTGCGGCCGGGGCGGACGTGGCGGTCACAGCGCGCAATACTGCCGGGTTGGCAAGCACGATCGACGACGTCCGCGCACAGGGGTGCCGGGCCCTGCCGCTTGCGATGGACCTGCGCGACCGGGAGTCCGTTTCGGCCGCTGTCGACGCCGTCGTGGCGAGCTTTGGCCGCGTCGACGTCCTGCTGTGCAACAGCGGCGTCAGTGGGCCCTCGGAGCGAGCGGACCTGGTGTGCGACGAGGCATGGGACGAGACCATCGCCGTGAACGTGACCGGGACCTTCGCCTGTGCCCGGGCCTGCGCCCGGCACATGGTGGCGGCGCGAAGAGGGGTGATCCTGTTCGTGGGATCGATGACCGGGAAGCGGCCGCTGTTGCACCGGGCCCCTTACGCGGCGAGCAAGATGGCCCTGGTCGGCCTGTGTCGGACGATGGCTACCGACCTCGGCCCCGAGGGCGTACGGGTCAACCTGCTCTCCCCCGGCTTCGTGGAGGGTGACCGGCTCGACTGGGTCGTCGCGGCACAGGCCTCCGCCCAAAGCCGCCCCGCCGAGACGGTGCGCCATGAGCTGGTTGCGAGTTCGCCACTGCACCGCCTGACCTCTCCGACCGACGTTGCCGCGACGGCGGTCTTCCTCGCCTCCGACGCAGCGGCCGGCATCACCGGGGAGGACGTCAACATCTCCTCCGGGTTGGTGATGTATTGAGATGACCCCTGATGCCAGATCCGGGGTTGCCCGGACGCTGTTCGACAAGGTGTGGGACTCCCATGTGGTGCGCAGCGGCGACGGCGAGTCCGACCTGCTGTACGTCGACCTGCACCTGGTGCAGGAGGTCTCCAGCCCGCAAGCCTTCGCCCGGTTGCGTGAGCAGGGCCTGCGTGTGCGCCGCCCCGATCTGACGCTGGCCACCGCCGACCACAGCGTTCCGAGCACCGACCGGCTGCTGCCGATCGTCGACCGGCAGTCGCGCATACAGGTCGAGGCCCTGCGTGAGAACTGTCGGGAGTTCGGCGTACCGCTCTACGACGTGACCTCTGAGCGACAGGGAATCGTGCACGTGATCGGGCCCGAGCTAGGCCTGACGCAGCCCGGGATGACGGTCGTCTGCGGGGACAGCCACACGACGACGCACGGCGCGTTCGGGGCACTGGGAATGGGGATCGGCACCTCCGAGGTGGCGCACGTCCTAGCCACTCAGTGTCTGCCGGCCCGGCGGCCGGCCACGCTGGAAGTGGCCATCGATGGTTTCCGGGGCCCCGGCGTCACCGCAAAGGACATGGCGCTCGGCATCATCGCCCGTCAAGGGGCCGCAGCGGCTACCGGCTGCGCCATCGAGTACACGGGATCCGCAGTCACCACCCTGTCGATGGAGGGTCGCATGACCCTGTGCAACATGTCCATCGAAGCCGGCGCACGGGTCGGAATGATCGCTCCCGACCACGTCACCTACGCCTACTTGCAGGGCCGGCCCTTCCTGCCCACCGACGGCAGGCGGTTAGAGGAGCTGGTGGATCGCTGGGACGCGATCGCCGGCGACCTTGGTGCCGTGCACGACCTGCGCTGGTCCTTCCGAGCCGAGGAGTTCGCTCCGATGGTCAGCTGGGGGACGAGCCCGGCCATGTCCGTGCCCGTCGACGGCACCGTCCCGTTCGCCCAGGACACCCTCGACCCAACGGCTGCTGAACGCGCCCTGAGCTACATGGGGCTGCACGGCGGTGAGCGTCCTGGTGACCTCGCGCTCGACAGGGTCTTCATCGGGTCGTGCACCAACGGCCGGATCGAGGACCTGCGTGCGGCGGCCGCGGTGGCCCGCGGCCGACGAGTCGCCGCCGGCGTGCAAGCGATGGTCGTGCCGGGCTCGACGAGTGTTCGGCTGCAAGCCGAGCAGGAAGGCCTCGCGGACGTCTTCCGTGAGGCGGGCTTCCAGTGGGGCGAGGCCGGCTGCTCGATGTGCGTCGCGATGAACGGGGACATGCTCAACCCCGGGCAGCGCTGCGCGTCCACGTCGAACCGAAACTTCGAAGGCCGGCAGGGGGCAGGCGGGCGCACCCACCTGGTGTCTCCCGCCATGGCCGCCGCCGCCGCCGTGTACGGCCACTTCATCGACGTGCGCGAGGTTGCGCCGTCCCCCCAGCCCCCCACCGAAAGGAAGCAGGCATGACCCTGCACCTCGGCATCGACGTAGGCGGCACCTTCACCGATCTGTTCCTCTACGACTCGGCGAGCGCCCGGTCCTGGTCGGCTAAGACGCCGTCGACGCCGGCGAACCAGGCGGTAGGCGTCATGACCGGTGTGCTGGAGGTCTGTGCCCGGGCGGGGGTGTCGCCCGCGTCCCTGGATGCTGTGCTGCACGGCACGACCGTCACAACCAACGCGCTGCTCGAGGGCAAGGGCTCCCGGGTGGGCCTACTTACGAGCTACGGCTGGCGCAACGTGCTCCACCTGGCCGACAGCTGGACCCCGGGGCCGCTGTTCGGCTTCTTCTCCTACACTCCGCCGCAGCCGGTCGTTCCCTACGAGCGGATTCGAGAGCTGCAGGAACGCATGGCAGCCGACGGCGAGGTGATCCTGGCGCTGGACGACGCCGACGTCGAGAAGAACGTGACCGACCTGCTCGCGACCGGCATCGAGGCCTTGACCATCTGCCTGCACCACTCGTACGCCTACCCCGAGCACGAGCAACGGGCTGGTGCCGTTGCCCGGGCCGCGCTCGAGGCCGCCGGCCAGAGCATCCCCGTCTCCCTTTCCTCACAGGTCAGCCCGGAGTTCCGCGAGTACGAGCGAACCGTCACCACGGTCCTCAATTCCTATCTCGGGCCAGTCATGCGGCGTTACCTCTCCTCCCTCGAGGCCGCCCTGGCGCAGGTTCCGGTCGCAGCATCGCTGCAGGTCGTGCGGTCCGACGGCGGGCTGATGTCGGTCGGGGCCGCTCAGGAGCACCCCGTCAGCACAGCCCTGTCCGGGCCGTCGGGGGGCGTCAACGGAGCGGCATTCGTGGCCAGCAGGGCAGGCTTTGACAAGATCCTCACCTTCGACATGGGCGGCACCTCCTCCGACGTCGCCGTGTGCCGGGACGGAGTCCCAACGATCACCCGAGAGACCCGGGTCGCCGCCTTCCCCGTCCGGGCGCCGGCGATCAGCGTCGAGACCATCGGCGCCGGCGGTGGCTCGATCGCGAACGTGTCGGAGTTGACCGGGAGCCTGCGGGTGGGGCCGGAGAGCGCGGGTGCCGACCCCGGACCGGCCTGCTACGGCCGCGGCGGCGCCCTGCCGACGGTGTCGGACGCCAACGTTCTGGTGGGTCACCTACCGCCAGTGCTGCTCGGTGGCGAGATGACACTGGACGTCGCCGCCGCCGAGAACGCCTTCGCTCCGCTGGCGAAGGCGATGGATGTCGACGTTCCCCGGGCTGCCCAGGCAGTGCTCGACATTGTCAACGGGAACATGCTGGGCGCGCTGCGCGTCGCCACGGTTCAGAAGGGCCTGAACCCGCGCGACTACGCGCTGGTCTCCTTCGGCGGCGCGGGAGGGCTGCACGCCAACGCCCTGGCGGCGGCGCTCGGCAGCTTCCCGGTGCTCATCCCGCCCGAGCCGGGCGTGCTCTCCGCCCTCGGCTTCGTCGTTGCCGACGTACGCAATGAGTTCGCGCGGGCCCAACTAACCGCGCTGCGCACCGCCGATCTGGCCGCCCTGCGCAGCGACTTGGCGGAGCTGGCCGACCTGGCGACCGGGTGGCTCGAGGGCGAGCGTGTCACACCGGACCGGCAGCAGGTCACGCACGTGCTGGACATGCGCTACCACCGGCAGGGCTACGAGATCGCCGTGGAGTTCGGGTCCGAGCTCGCCATCGCCTCCCGCGAAGACCTCGAGCGGCGGTTCCACGAGCAGCACCAGCAGGTCTACGGCTTCGTGCTCCCCGCCGACGTGGAGGTGGTCACCCTGCGCGCCCGCGCGCTCGGCCGCACCGAGGAGCTGCGCGTCGACGAACGCCCCCTGGGATCCCCCGACAGCACGGGGGCCGTCGTGGGCCAACAACGCTCTTACGTCGGCGACACCTTCATCGACATCCCCGTGTACGACAGAGCCCTATTGGAGCCAGGCATGACTGTTACTGGTAAGGCGATCCTCACTCAGTACGACTCAACGGTCCTGGTGCTGCCCGGCCACACAGCGCGGGTCGACGGCTTCCTCAACCTGCTGATCGACCAGGTCCGGTGAGCGCCCCGCAGGTGGACCCCGTCGTCCTGGACCTCATTGAGAACTCCCTCAAGAACATCCGCTTCGAGATGGACGAGGTGCTCCGCCGGTCAGCGATGTCCTCGTCCATCCGGGAGCAGCACGACGAGTTCCCTATGGTGGCGAACACCCGCGGCGAGATGGTGGTGGGCCAGTTCGGCTCTTACATCCCCGGCGTGATCGAGCGGTTCGGCGGCGACCTGCATCCCGGCGACGTCGTCGTCCTGAACGACCCCTACCTGTGCAAGGGTTCGATTTCGCACACCAACGACGTCCTGGTAATCGTCCCAGTCTTCTACTCCGGGCAGCTAGTCGCCTACACCAGCCAGTTCGGGCACGTGCTCGACGTCGGCGGGCGAGCCGCAGGCACCCAAACCTCCGAGGCGCTCTCGATCTGGGACGAGGGCCTGCGCATCCCGCCCATCAAGCTGGTCGACGGCGGCCAGCTCAATGAGGCCGTCCTGCAGCTGATCCTTAATAACACTCGGGTGCCAGACATCCTGCGTTCGGACCTGCTGGGGCTGGTGGCAGCCTGCCAGCGTGCGGAGCAGCGAGTGGTGGAATTGTGTGACGAGCACGGGGCGCCCACCTACCTGGCCGCTTGCGACGCGCTCCTGGAACGGACGCGGAGCGGAATGGTGAAGCTCATCCGCCGCTATATCCCGGAGGAGAAGGTCACCTTCTGGGACTGGGTGGATGACGACGGGCTCGGCAACGGCCCCTTCCGGCTCCAGCTGACGGTCTGGCGGTCCGGCGACGAGGCCTTCTTCGACTGGACGGGCACGGACCCGCAGGCACCGGGCTCCATCAACTTTCTCATCCACGAGAGCCTGTGCAAGCTATTCTTCGGCGTCTACATGATCATGGCCTTCGATCCGACTATCTTGTTCAACGAGGGTTACAACTCGGTCTTCCACGTCGTCCTGCCCGAGGGGAGCCTGTTGCAGCCGAAGTTCCCGGCCCCGCTGTCGAACCGGCTCAACGTGCACACCCGCCTCTTCGACTGCATCTCGGGAGCGCTCGGGCAGCAGGCACCGGAGTTGTCGATGGCGGCGGGCTACGGGACAAGCCCCTACCTCGTCTTCTCCGGCACTGCCGCTGGCGGCGACTACTTCCAGATGACCGAGCTGCTGTTCGGCGGGCTCCCGGGCCGGCCAGCGGGCGACGGCCTGGACGGCCACTCCTGGTGGCCGGAGTTTCGCAGCACTCCGGCCGAGTACATGGAGACGAACTATCCCCTGATCGCCATGCGCTACGAACCGGTGGCCGACTCTGGCGGGGCTGGCCTGCACCGCGGCGGGACCGGCATCGAGCGCGAGTACATGTTCCGGCAGGCCGGACACGTCACCCTCAACGACGACCGTGCCACGCTGCAGCCTTGGGGCATCGGCGGTGGGCGGGCGGGCGGCAGCTCGAGCAAGCATCTGATCCGGGCCGGCGGGGGCCGGGAGCCGCTGCCGTCCAAGATCGACGGCGTCCCCGTCGCCAAGGGCGACCGACTGGTCTTCCGCACCGCCGGGGCGGGCGGCTGGGGCGACCCGCTGCAACGGCCACCCGCTCTCGTCGAGCGCGACGTGGCCCGCGGGCTGGTCTCCCTCGCGGTCGCGCGGGAGCAGTACGGCGTGGTGTGCGGCGACGAGGCCGCTACGCTGGCGACCCGCGAGCGACTCGCAGGTTCAACGAGCCGGGCTCCACGCTTCGACTTCGGCGATCTGCCCGCCAGCCTGGTCCCGCCGACGTGAGCAGCGAGGACGCACTCGACGAGGACTACGCCCAGGCGGGGTTCGGGCAACGCCTCGGTTTCGGCCGGCGCCCGGTCGTGCTGGTGGTCGACATGGTCAATGCCTATCTCGACCCTGCTAGCCCGCTTTACGCGGGCGTGGACGACGCGCTGGCCGCTACCGTCATCCTGCTCGGTGCCGCGCGCAGCGCCGGCGTACCGGTCGTCTTCACCAAGGTCCTCTACCGAGACGGCGGGCGGGACGGCGGCCTGTTCTTCAAGAAGGCCCGCGGGCTCTCGCTGTTCGTCGGCGAGACCGAGGCCGGCGAGGTGGCCGAAGCCTTGGAACGTCGGCAATCCGAACTTCTCCTGACCAAGCAGTTTGCCAGCGCCTTCTTCGGAACTGAGCTCACCAGCCTGCTGCGGGACAACCAGGTGGACACGGTCCTGATCGCCGGCCTGAGTACGAGCGGATGCGTGCGAGCCAGCGCGGTCGACGCCGTCCAGCTCGGCTTTGTTCCGATCGTGGTTCGGGAGGCCGTGGGCGACCGCGACTCGGGTCCGCACGAGGCGAGCCTGTTCGACCTGGACGCCAAGTACGCGGACGTCGTCGGCCTCGAGGCCGTCCTGACGTACCTCACCAGCAAGGGCGCACAGCCCACCGACCTCACCAGGACAGAACCCAGATGAGTAAGCAGCTCAAGTTCGCTAGATCCGCTGTCACCTCCGCGACCAGTTCCCCGGCCGTGCAGGAGACGGTTGCCCGCGTAATCGCGGACGTCCGCACCGAGGGAGACGAGGCAGTACGCCGCTACTCAAAGGAGTTCGACGGCTGGGGCCCGTCGGACTTCCGACTCAGCTCCGAAGACATCGAGCGCATCATCGCCTCGGTGCCCGACCAGACGCTGCGCGACATCCGTACGGTTCAGCACAATGTGCGCGCCTTTGCCGAACACCAGTTGCGGTCGATGGGCGAGTTCGAGGTTGAGACTATGCCTGGCGTGTTCCTCGGCCAGCGCCACATCCCGATCGCGGCCACAGGCGCGTACGTGCCCGGCGGCCGGTACCCGCTCGTTGCGTCTGCACACATGACCGTGCTGACCGCGAAGGTCGCGGGCGTCGGGCAGGTAACAGCCTGCACCCCGCCGATCCGCGGCGAGGTGCCCGCAGCGACGGTCGCCGCGATGCACTTGGCCGGCGCAGACGACATCTACTTGCTCGGCGGGGTTCAGGCAGTCGCCGCCATGGCGCTCGGCACCGAGACGGTGCGGAAGGTCGACCTGCTGGCTGGGCCGGGCAACGCCTACGTCGCCGAGGCCAAGCGGCAGCTGTTCGGAGAGGTCGGTATCGACCTGTTCGCAGGCCCGACCGAGATTCTCGTGATCGCCGACGAGCACGCCGACCCGTTCGTGGTGGCCGTTGACCTGCTCAGCCAGGCCGAGCACGGCCCCGATACCCCAGCCGTACTGATCACGACCAGCGAGGTCTTGGCGGTGAGCGTCCTGGACCACATCGACCGGCTTCTTCCGGGGATGCCGACCCGGGACTGCGCGGAACCGGCCTGGCGAGACCACGGCGCAGTGCACATAGTCGAGGATGTCGAGGCCGCTTACGCGCTCGCGGACGAGTACGCCAGTGAGCACGTGGAAGTGCTGACCGTGGAGCCTCGGCGCGCCCTGGACTCAATGCGCAACTACGGCGCGCTCTTCCTGGGCGCTGGGACTTGCGTCTCGTATGGGGACAAGGTCATCGGGACCAACCACACCCTGCCCACGCGCGGTGCCGCGCGATACACCGGCGGCCTGTGGGTGGGCAAGTATCTCAAAACGGTCACCTACCAGGAGGTCGTTGACCCGACGTCCAGCGCACAGCTGGGCGAGCTCTGCGGCCGTGCCAGCCGCGTCGAGCTCTTCGAGGGCCATGCGCGCTCCGGCGACATCCGTCTACATGCACACGACCGGGCAGCGCTCACCTGGAACCGCTGACCGCATGGCCCGCGATCCTTGCTCTGCTGCCCGCTCCCCCGACGAGGAGGAGCACTGCAGGTTGCTGCGGCGCCGGAACGACTTTAGGCCGCCTGCCGCGTGGACGCCCTCGGACCCGCGAAGGTGACTCCCCCGACCAAGGTGACCGTCGTCGGTGCCGGTCCGCGCAGCTGAGTGGATCGTCAATGCGGTTCGCTCGGGCCCGGCATCAGCGAAGCCGAACGAGATCGCTACCGTTCCAGCGGCCGACTCGGGTGCGGCTCCCGACTGTCCATTGCGAGGCCAGCGACTCGCCGAGATGCGGCACCGGCCAGCGACCGGACGGGTCAAGCCAGCCGGCGATCATCCGGTCAGGTGAGTCGGCGTCCAGAGTGCCCGGAGCGCAGTTCGTCCAAGCTCATGGCTGCCACAAGCAGAAACAGTGCGCCTGCGGCGCGGCCACCCAACACGCGGACAGAGGACCCCGATAGTGCCCGCTTATCGGGGTCGAGAGGTGTTGCGACTGGCTCGCCGACGAGAGGAGGGTCGGCGTCCCGATGTTCCATTATCGGACCTCGGGATAGGGCTGCCCTTCCCGAGAGAGTTCCCGTCGGCTGAGTTCGAGCTGTAGCCGGTGCAGCGTGGCACCTTGCCGACATCATCCGTGTCGTTGGCACACCCGCACCCGTCACCTCGCCGGTCGGGCGGGCGGAGTCCGGACACGACCGAAGGGGGTGCCCGCGGCCCTCAACCTTTCGTTGTGCTGTGGCGTCTACATCAGTGTGGGCTGCTGCAGCACGACCAGCGGTGACAGGTGAGCGCACCCGACGACGAGTCGTTCACCGCGTTCGTCCACGAGCACGGCGCGCACCTGCTGCGGATCGCGACGCTGCTCGCCGGTGACCGGGCGGCCGGCGAGGACCTGCTGCAAGGCGTGCTGGAGCGGACCTACCGGCGCTGGGGACACGTCCAGCGGGTGGCCAGCCCGCAGGCCTACGTCCACGGGGCGATACTCAACGCCGCCCGCGGCGGCTGGCGGGTCCGTCGCCGGCACCGCGAACACCTCGTCGAGCGCGCCCCCGACCTGCCCGTGGCAGGCGGCCAGCACGATGCGACTGTCCGGCACGTCTTGCTCACCGCGCTCGGCGAGCTGTCCCGCAGGCAGCGCGCTGTGATCGTCCTGCGCTACTTCGCTGACCAAAGCGAGGCCGACGTGGCCCGGCTGCTCGGCTGCAGCGTCGGGACTGTCAAGGCCCACGCCTCCCGCGGCCTGCAGCGGCTGCGCAGCGATCCCCGTCTGACCCCGACTCTCGACGCCGTCCAGGAGAACTGACCATGAGCCACGACATCGGCCCCCTGCTGCACAGAGCCGTCCAGGGCATCCACCCCGACCCGGCCCTGGCCTACCGCGCCATCCAAGGCGGCCGACGCTCCCGGCGCCGGCGCCGGGTGACAGCAGCAGCTGCCGCGCTCGCCGTGGCCGCCGTCGGCACCGCCGGAACAGCCCAGCTGGTCAGCCACTCACATGAGCAGAACGCGGTGATCAGCGCAGCGGCACCCCCGGCCAGCACCGCCCCGGCACCAGACCCACTCGCCGGGCCCGACGGGCCTGCGGGCAGCCCCGGCCCGGGCCGGTTCGGGTTTCCGGCCTCCGAACGGCTTTACGGGCGCGCTTACCCCGTCGCGGCGGTGACCACGACCGACGGACGCCGCCTGACCGAGGTCGCCTACTGGACGAGCTGGAGCAACGACCCCCGGCCGGGGACCATCCGGATGTGCCTGGCGCACTGGCAGCCGGGAGCTGCGCTGTCCAGCGCGGTCACGGACGCGTGTCCGTTCTCCAACGACCCGCACTCCACCACTCTCACGCTGAGGGCCTCGGCGGCCAATGACAGGTCCGGGGCTTGGGTCGTGACCGCCACGCAGCGCACGGGGCTGGCCACCGCGGACGGGCGGCAGGTCATTGCCGTGCCGCGGCAGGCAGCCCGGGCGGAGCTGCTCTACGCGCTGACCGCCGACATACCCGCCACCGCCACCCCCGATGGCGGCCGGCCACCAATCCGGCTCCGCCTGCCGATCACCCTGCACGGCGCCGACCAGCCCGCCCAGCCGCTACTGACTGGGACCGCAGACCCCGTCCCCGCCGGATACGACCAGATCGGCATCAACCTCTGGGACGCCGGCGGCACCCTCATCCACCACGAGCTCTACGGCTACTACTGCGGGCCCGACCCCAAGAACGGCAAGACCTACCTCGTCTGCCCCGCAAACCCCGGCGGCTGACCCCGAGCCTCGCCCCGCGGGGCACCCACCAGCGACTCACCGCCCGGGCCGGATGCCGTGCGTGGTTCTCCTGCCGGCTAGTGCGCAGCCTGGTAGGCCTGCACAACTCTGCTGGGGATGCGGCCGTGGCCGGCGACATCGAAGCCGTTCTCCCGCGCCCACGCGCGTATCGCCGCGAAGCTCTGGCCCGGCGAGGCGGCTGCCCCGCCCTTCGCCCCGGTGGGCTTGGCGGCCCGCGGCCGCAGGACCGGGTGGGCGGCGTCGACGTAGCGCCCCACCGCTTTGTAGAACTTCGCCGCGTTCTTCTCGCTCAGGTCGATGGCGTACTCGACCCCGTCGACAGCGAACGTCACCGACGCCGTCGCCTCGGTGCCGTCAAGGTCATCGATCAGGCGAACAGTCTCTTTGCGTGCCACAACCGCAATCCTGTCCCAGGTCAGCCCGAATCAGCGGGAACGACCACGCGGCTGCTCGGGGGGACGCGGACCCGGGTGGTGACTGGTGTCGACCGCAGCTGTCCTGGCTGCCCGGACCGGACCGCCTGGCGCCCCTGCCAGGCGGCGGGTGTGCTCAGTGCGGATCTGCTCAGCGGCGCGCCTGGCGGAGGCTGCCTGCACGGCCCGGTCCTGCTCGGTGCGCATCCGCCCGACCGCCTCGGCCAGGACAGCGAGCTGGGCGAGCAAGGCCAGCATCTGCGCGGTCTCCGGACGGCGGACCAGCCGGGCCGCGGCGAGGAGCCCCGACGC
>JAABUM010002341.1_pt1 | contig 25594 bp, 20 predicted proteins | sample 5559161 | NCBI WGS metagenome assembly JAABUM01 (sample SAMN10711868, study PRJNA513369) | rock metagenome | isolation source: Antarctica rocks | place: Antarctica: Victoria Land, Siegfried Peak nord
CTCGTCCAACCGGTCGCGGGCATTGATGACGACGTGGTCGATTGCGGGCACCGGGAGAGGGGTCATACCCTGGTCCTCCCATAATAGGGCGTGGTCATCAACAGCGATCGCTCATTCTGCACGTCCAATCGTGTTGACGAGCAAGCTGTGTGCCAGTACGCCGGAATGATCGTGACCAGTGCAGCCCGTCCCCGCCCCTTCCTGCGCCTCCGCGGCCGTTCGTTTATGGCCGTCGTGCTCATGCCGGACCAGCCGCTTGCGGACTGGATGGGGCAGCTCGACGCACAGCTCGCCCGTTCGCCGCGGTTTTTCGACGGCCGCCCCGTCGTGCTCGACTTCGAGGGCCTGGCGGGCACCGAGACCGGGTTCCCCGCCCTGATCGAGGACCTCGCCGCCCGCGCCATCCGCGTCATCGGCATCGAGAATGCGGACGAGGCGGCGCTGGGCCCGCTGCTGCCCGGCCTGCCGCCCGTGCTGGCTGGCGGCCGTACCGTGGGCTTGCCGGTCCTGGTTGCGGGCGAGCCGCCGGAGCCTGAGCCGCCAGCCGAGCGTGAGCCGTCCGGCTTGGTGATGGACCGCCCGGTGCGCTCGGGCCAAAGCGTCGCCTTCACCGGCGGCGACGTGACGGTGATCGGCTCCGTCGCATCGGGGTCCGAGGTCATCGCCGGCGGATCGATCCACGTCTATGGCGCGCTGCGCGGCCGGGCAATCGCGGGGTTGCTGGGCCCCGGACCCGGTGGGGCACGCGCCCGCATCTTCTGCCGGCGGCTGGAAGCGGAGCTGCTGGCGATCGACGGTGTTTACAAGACCGCGGACGAGATGGACCCCGCCCTGCAAGGCCGGCCCGTCCAAGTCTGGCTGGACGGCGACGAGCTCGCGATCGCTGCGCTCGATTAGATTTCTGCAGATATGAGGTGACCGCGATGGCCAAGGTCTTGGTCGTGACATCGGGCAAGGGAGGCGTGGGCAAAACCACCTCCACCGCCGCACTGGGAGCAGCGCTGGCGCAGGCCGGCAAGAAGGTGGTCGTCGTCGATTTCGACGTGGGCCTGCGCAACCTCGACCTCATCATGGGGGCCGAGCGGCGGGTGGTCTATGACCTGATCAACGTCGTGCAGGGCGACGCCAAGCTGGCGCAGGCGCTGATCCGCGACAAGCGTTTGGATACGCTGCACCTTTTGCCCGCCAGCCAAACCCGCGACAAGGACGCGCTGACGTCGGACGGCGTCGCCCGCGTGATGGGAGAGCTGCGGGAGCGGTTCGACTGGGTGATCTGCGACAGCCCCGCCGGCATCGAGCGCGGCGCACAGCTCGCGATGTATCATGCCGACGAGGCGGTCGTGGTGACCAATCCCGAGATCTCCTCCGTCCGTGACAGCGACCGCATCATCGGACTGCTGGACAGCAAGACCGAGCGCGCCGAAAAGGGCGAGCGCGTCGAGAAGCACCTGCTGCTGACCCGCTATGACCCGGCGCGCGCGGCGCGGGGAGAGATGCTGAAGATGGAAGACATCCTCGAGATCCTGTCGATTCCGCTGCTGGGCATTATCCCCGAGAGCCAGGACGTGTTGCGCGCCAGCAATCTCGGCGCGCCCGTGACCCTCGCCGATCCGACCAGCGCGCCCGCCCGCGCCTATACCGACGCGGTGCGCCGCCTGCTTGGGGAAAAGCTCGCGATGTCGGTGCCGAGCGGGAAAAAGAGCCTGTTCGGCAAGCTGTTCGGACGGAGGGTCGCGTGAGCCTGTTCAACCTCTTTAACCGGCGCACCTCCGCCCCGGTCGCGCGCGAGCGGCTGCAGATCCTGCTGGCGCATGAGCGCGTCACCGGCGGTCATTCCCAACTCGTGGCGGTGCTGCAGGAGGAAATCCTGGCGGTGATCGCCAAGCACATGCAGATCGACCGCGACAAGGTGGTCGTGAAGCTAGACCGCGGCGACGAGGTCTCGACGCTTGAGATCGACATCGAGATGCCGCCCCAGGCGCGCGCGTCGGCCTGAACCGCGATGCCTTAAAGGTTGCCGGCAGCGTCCGCGTGGCCAGGCTGGCTTTCCAGCGCGCCGGCCCGGCGGATCAGGTCGCCGATGTTGCGCCAATGCTGAACGGCCTCGCCCACCGTTAGCTCGATGAACATGTGCTGCGGCTTGCGGCCGGCCGCCGTTTCACTCGGGATATCTCGTTTCAGGTGCAGCACCAATGCGCCAGGCATAGCCTCGGACATTAGATGGGACGCCTCGAAATCGGCCAGGTAACTGGCGCTGAACCCTGAATTTGGCATTGCCGTCCTCAATCAGAGAGAATACGGCAAGATAACATAAATGTGATGAACGCCGCGTTAAGTTCCGTATGACAGCCATTTGGTCAAATCTGTAGCGAAATAGTTACAGTTTGTTCAACTAAGAAGCTCGCTCCGATCTTCCCCGCTGATGGCTTGCAGCACCGCGGCGGTCGTTATCCCAGCCATGCCGTGCACACGATCGAGGCCGCCCGGCGGCAGCACGGGGACGATCAGCGGACTATGGCGCAACGGCATGGTCGCCCCGAACAGGCCATAGCTTCGCGTGCCGACCGCGGCCGCCATGTTCAGCGCCGCGGTATCGTTGCCGATGTAAAAGGCCGCTCCGGCCAGCAGCGCCGCAAGCTCCCGCAGGCGCCAGCCCAACGCGAGCCGGACCTGGCCGGCCCTGGCGCCGAGCCGGGCCGTGATCGCGTCGGCCATGCCCTGTTCCGCCGTGCCGCCGACCAGCACGATATCCGGCCAGCCCGCATCGAGCAGCGCCGCGGCCAGCGTCGCGAAGTTGGCCGCACCCCAGTTCTTCCAATCATCCGACGCGGCAATGCCGAACGCGACAGGGGCGCCCTCCGCCCCAAGCCGCCGAGCCGCAGCCAGCCGGTCCGCCTCGCTCACGGGCACCACCGGGTCCGGCCGGTCGAGCGCGATGCCGGCCGCTTCCATCCACGCGGTGGCCTGATCATACGGGTGAGCCTTCCACAGCGATCGCGGCAGAAACGGCCCCTGCAGCACCCGGCGCTGGACCCCGATGCCGTAGCCGTGCCGGTGCCGGACGCCCATCGCCAATACGGCCAGGGTCAAATTCCGGCTGCGGGTCATCAGCACGGCGCCGTCGCAGCGCAGCGCGCGCAGGTCCCGGACCAGCCGCAGCATTCCGGCGTTGCCCTCATGCCGGCCGCCTGGGCTCCATTGGCCGCGTTCGACATAAAGGATGTCGTTTACGCCATCCTCCGGCCCGACGAACTGGTCCGCCATCGAGCGCGGCCGGGTGACCAGCGTGACCCGGCCCGCGACGTGCCGAGCCAGCGCCCGGATATGCGGCAGATGCCAGATCATGTCGCCGATGCCGACGCGCGGCTGCACCAGCGCCAAATGCCGCATCTGCGGGATCATCGGGGGCTGGCTGAGGCCTCGCCGACCCTCGTGATCGCCCACTTGACCTGCTGCGCGCCGTCCGAGTGCCCGGTCAGCACGACCTGCTGCGTTGGGCGCGGGTCGGGGCCGCCGAGATAAACGCTCTCCTCCAGCGAAACCTGCGCGCCCTCGGCCCGCAGACGCCATTTGGTGCCGCCGGGCAGCCGCAGCAGCACGGTCTCGTGGTCCGGCTGCAGGGTGGCGGCCACGGCGGGATGCAGATGGAAGCGAACCGCGTAGGGCTGTGGCAGCTCCGACTCTACCGCGTCCTCGCCGCGGATGTCCTCGCCGCTCTCGGCCATATACAGGCGGCGGCGGTGCAGCGCGCCGAACGCCGCCTGATAGCCGTCATGGCTCGCCTCCAGCCAATGCGCGCCGTTGGCCTCTTGCCGCTGCACGTCCACCTGGCTGGGATGACGGCCGATGCCGCCGGGGCGGAGCTCGGACGAGTTGGTGTCGGCGATCACCAGGGTTGAGTGTGCCGCAGTGGCGCGGGTGGCGTCCTGCCAGGCCGGCCCGGCTGCGGAAGCCGCGCCGCAGTTCACGATCAGGCGGTCGCGGCCGATCGACACCTCGATCGACAGCGTGCCGGCGTGGGCCAGCCGGTCGATGCCGGGCGGGGGCGGCGCGCCGCAATCCACCACCAGCACGCTGGGCCCGGCCTGCAGCCGATGGAATCCGCCCTCGGTCAGCCCAGCCGCCGCCCGGCCGCCGCGGCCGGCCTGCGTCAGCACGAGCTCAATCAGCGGGCCGAACTCCTCCTTCGCGCCATTGAACAGCGCGAGGCCGCCATCGCCGTGCCGCAACGCGCGGAGCGCCGGCGCCATACGCTCGATGGCGGACGACAGCGCCGCCGGCTGCTGCGCCTGGGCCGCCTGCAGCAGGGCGCGGATCTCGGTGAGGTCCTGCAGCGCCGCCAGTTGCGCGGCCGGGCTGCGCTCGACGTGGCAGCCATCCGGCAGCACCTGACGCGCGATCTCCTGCGGCAGGAAGCGCAGCGCGCGGGTCAGGAACGCCGCGTGGTCCGGCAAGGCGACGGCGGCGGCAATCAGCCCCTTCAGCGCGGTCAATGCGCGCGCGTCGAGCTCCTCCGCCGGCAGGCCCGCCGCCAGCTTGCGGGCGTCCGCGACCAGCCGACCCATCAGCCGCGTGCGGAAGGCGTCGTCGGCGCTGGCGGCAAAGAAGTCGTAATGGCCCAGCCACGCGGCGATCCGGGCGCCCGCCACGTCCGGACGGTGCGCCAGCCGTTCCAGCGACGGGGTGGCGATCCAGTCGGCGACCAGGGTGCGGGCGCGGGTGCGAGCGGCGTCGGTGCCGAGGGCGCGCAGGTCGCGCAGCCAGGTAAAGCCATGCGCCGCGGCTCGCAGCGACTCATGCCCGCTCGTATCGGCCCAGCCGCCGGGCGCCAGCCTGCGGGTTACGCCGCCTAGCGTCATCTCGTCCTGCAGCAGCCGTGCGCCGCGGGCGGGGTCGCCGGGCCAGGGATCGCGGACCGGCAGCGCCGGCGCGTCCGGCACGCGGCCCATGCGCAGCACCGGCATCCCGGCCATGGCACGGCGCGCATCCCGCGCCCAGCGGCGTGGATTGATCATGCCGTCCCCCGCATTCCGTCCATCGCCGCGCGCAGGTCGCTGGTTCCGAACACCGCGGTCCCTGCCACCAGCACCCCAGCGCCGGCCGCCAAGGCTTGCGGCGCTGTTTCTGCGTTGATGCCGCCGTCGACCGTGATCGCGATCGGCCGCCCGGCGACCATGTCCTGTATCTCGGCGACCTTCGCGAGCTGTCCCGGGATGAAGGCCTGGCCGCCGAAACCGGGGTTGACCGTCATCACCAGCACCAAATCCGTGACATCCAGCACATGCGCCACCGCATCAGCCGGCGTGCCGGGGTTGAGCGCGACGCCGGCGCGCTTGCCGAGCGAGCGGATCAGCTGCAGCGAGCGGTGCAGGTGCGGCCCGGCTTCGGCGTGAACGATAATATGGTCGGCTCCGGCCTCGGCGAAGGCGGCGATATACGGGTCGGCCGGGGCGATCATCAAATGGACGTCGAACGGGATACGCACCTGCTGGCGCAAGGCCTGCAGCACCAGGGGCCCGAACGATATGTTCGGCACGAAGTGGCCGTCCATGACGTCCAGATGCAGCCAGTCGGCGCCGGCGGCCTCAACTGCGGCTGCCTGCTCTCCCAGCCGGGCGAAGTCGGCGGCGAGCAGGCTGGGCGCCATGACGACCCCACGGGGCGGCCAAGTTGGTTCGGGATGCGGCATGGAAGGGTTCTAAAGCCGCGCACGCCGGAAGCAAGCCATTACACCCGGACAAAACGCGCCGCGAAGAACCCGTCCATGCCGCCGCGGTCGGACCACAGGCCGGGATGGGTGCGGAGCGTGCCCTGGGCGGTCAGCGCCTGCGCGACGCCGTCCAGCTCTGCCGCGGAAAACGGATCGGGCCGCAAGCCCGGCAGCGCGCCGATACGGCCCGGCCCCTCCTCCGGCTGCAGCGAGCATACGGCGTAGATCAGCCGGCCGCCGGGGCGGAGCATCGCCGCCGCTGCCGCGAGCAGGCGGTCCTGACCGGCCACCATCTCGGCCAAGTCGCGCGGGCGCTTCAGCCGGGCCACGTCGGGGTGGCGGCGGATCGTGCCAGTGGCGCTGCACGGCGCGTCGAGCAGAACGGCGTCGAACAGGGCGGGCGGGGTCCAGGTGGCCGCGTCGGCCTGCACCACCTCCACCTCGAACTGCAGGCGGGCCAGGTTCTCGTGCAGGCGGCGCAGGCGGGAGGTGTCGCGCTCGATGGCCGTCACGCGCGCGCCGGTCGCGGCCAATTGCGCCGTCTTGCCGCCGGGGGCGGCGCACAGGTCGGCCACACGCTCGCCGGGCTGCGTGTGCAGCAGCTTGGCCGGGAGGGCGGCGGCGGCGTCCTGCACCCAGAACGCGCCGGCGTCGAAGCCCGGCAGGTCCTGCACCCGCGTGCCCGCCGGCAGCCGCACCGACCCGGTCGGCAGCACCACGCCACCCGGCGGCGGCGGCGCACCGGGGCGGAGCGACAGGTCGAGCGGGGCTTCATGCTCATGCGCCTCGGCGATGGCGCGCGCATCGGCGCCCCAACTGGTCCAGAGCCAAGCGGGCGTGTCGAGCCGCGGGCCATCCAGCCCGTCGAGCGCCGCCGGGCCCGCGTCCGCCACCCGGCGCAGCACCGCGTTCACCAGGCCGGCAAAGGGCGTGAGCCGCCGGGTGCGGGCCAGCGCCACCGCCGTCGCGACCGCGGCGTGGGCCGGCGTGTCCAGCAGCAGCAGCCCGGCCGCACCCAGGCGCAGCACGTGCTTCACGCCCTCCGGCGGAGCGCGCGTTAGGAACGGTTCCAGCACCGCGTCGAGCGAGCCGAGCCGACGCAGCACCGCCGCCGCCAGCCGATGCGCCGCCGCCCGGTCGCGCGGCTCGGCTTGCGGCGCCGCGTCCAGCGCCTCTTCCAGTGTGCGGCGGCGGTCGAGCACGGCGGCCAGCAGGTCGAACGCGATCTCCCGCGTGGGGTCCTGCGTCGGGGCGAGTGGCTTGGCATTCATGGCTGGGTTCATGGCCCGGATCGGCCGGCGCGGCTAGCCCACCGCGAGCGGAAGGCACCCTGCTCAATCCGGCATGGCAGGCCGAGGCTGCAAGAGTATGGACACGACCCCACATGCCGGGCAGCACACGTCTGCCCACCCAGGAATCAGTATGTCCAACCTGCTTGCCGAAACCGTCACTGGCGTCCGCCACTGGACCGACACCCTGTTCAGCTTCACTTCGACGCGCGACCCGGCGTTCCGCTTCCTTTCGGGACAGTTCACCATGATCGGGCTGGAGGTGGACGGCAAGCCGCTGCTGCGCGCCTATAGCATGGCCAGCGCGCATTACGACGAGCAGCTTGAGTTCTTCAGCATCAAGGTCCCGAGCGGCCCGCTGACCTCCCGGCTGCAGCACCTGAAGCCCGGCGATCCGCTGCTGGTCGGGCGCAAGGCCGTCGGCACGCTCGTGCAGGACAGCCTGACGCCAGGTCGTACTCTCTATCTGCTGGGCACGGGGACCGGCCTCGCGCCGTTCGCCAGCATCATTCGGGATCCCGAAGTTTACGACCGGTTCGAGCGCATCGTCCTGGTGCATGGCTGCCGCGAGATCGCCGAGCTGGCGTATGGCGAGAAGATCGTTTCGCGCCTGCCCGACGACGAGCTGCTGGGCGATCTGGTCCGCGGCAAGCTGCTGTATTACCCGACCGTGACCCGGGAGCCGTTCCGCAACCATGGCCGGATCACGACCCTGCTGGAGACCAATAAGCTGACGGCCGACCTGGGGCTTGATCCGGTCGACCCGGCGGGCGACCGGATGATGCTGTGCGGCAGCCCGGCGTTCCTGGGCGACATGGTGACCCTGCTGGACAAGACGGGGTTCCATGAGGGCAGCCATAGCGCGCCGGGCGAGTATGTGATCGAGAAGGCGTTCGTGGAGAAGTAGAGCGGGAGCCTAAACCCCCCGGAACACCGGCTTGCGCTTCTCCATGAACGCCGTCCGACCCTCGGTGTAGTCGGCGCTGTCAAAGCAGGCCGCCACGGCATGGTCCACCGCTGCCATGTCGCGTTCGGCCGGATCGCGCAGCGCGTGCTCCAGGATCAGCTTCATGCCGGATACCGAGAGCGGCGCATTGCCGGCGATGCCGCGCGCCATCGCCGCCACCGTCTGCTCCAGCGCCGCCGCCGGCACGACCTGGTTCACCAGGCCGATGCGCGCCGCCTCCTGCGCATCAATCCGCTCGCCGGTGAACAGCAGGGTGCGGGCATGGGCTTGGCCCACCAGCGAGACCAGCCGGCGCACCATGTCGAACCCATAAGCGATGCCGAGCTTGGCCGCCGGGATGCCGAACGTGCTGCCCTCGGCCGCGATGCGGATGTCGGCCTGCATGGCAATGCCCAGGCCGCCGCCCAGGCAGAAGCCCTGGATTTGGGCGATCACCGGCTTGCTGCAGGCCGCGAGCTTGGCCCGGCCGGCGCTGGTCAGCCTGTCATACTGCTGCTGCGCCTCGGCGTTGCTGCGGCTCTTCTCGAACTGGCTGATGTCGGCGCCGGAAACGAACGCCTTGTCCCCAGCCCCGGTCAGCACGATGACGCGGACCGTGGGGACGCGGACCGTGGGCTCCCGCTCCCAGGCGTCGAGGATGGCGGCCAGGCCGTCCCACATCTCGACCGACATGGCGTTGCGCTTCTCGGGCTGGTTGAAGGTGATCAGCCCGACCCCGTCCTCCACTGCGGCCAGCATCTTGCCGGACGCATAGGCCGTGGCGCTCGAAGCATGGTCCATCGCTGCGTTCTCCTTATCGCTGCGACCCTATGTGTCGCCATTCCGGTTGACAATCCAGCCATCCGGCAAGCAGGCTGGCGACACGCATGCAAAGGGCGACCGAGCCATGAGGCCAGTTATCGCCGCGCTGCTGCTGTTCGCCGCGGTTCCCGCCGTGGCGCAGGATGCGGCGATGGCCCCAGTGGTGCAGGAACCCTTGGACGCCAAGACTGCGACCCCCATCCTCGGGCGGCAGGTGCTGGATCAGTTGGGCAAGACCGCCGGGCGCATCGTGGACGTGCTGGTGGACCAGGACGGGCAGACCCGCGCCGCGGTGATCGACGTGGGCGGCTTCATGGGGCTCGGCCAGCGGCGGATCGCGGTCTCCTGGCGCGGACTGCGCTTCAACCCGGTCGACGGCGGGATCACCCTGCTGATGCCCGCCGACCAGATCGGCGCCGCCCCCGAATATAAACCCGCCGCGGCGCCCGTCGTGCTGGCCAGCCCGCCGCCCCAGCCTTGACCCCACCAAGGCGGAATAGCAATTGCTGACCGCCCGGTGCTCCCGCGGCCTCGACGCCCTGAATGCCCTGGTCGCCAGCAGCCAGACCGGGTTTGGCGCCTTCATCGCCGTTTATCTCACGGCCCAGGCTTGGACCCAGGCCGACATCGGCCAGGCGCTCAGTCTCGGCACGATCGTCGCGATGCTCAGCCAGCTTCCGGCGGGGGCGCTGGTGGACGCCATGCGCAGCAAGCGCCTCGCGATCGCCATGGGCGGCATCGCCGTCGCGCTGAGCGCGCTGTTGTTCGCCGCCTCGTCCGCTTGGCTGTCGGTGCTGTGGGCGGAGGTGCTGCATGGCTTCGCGAGCTGCATGATCGGCCCGGCCGTCGCGGCGATCAGCCTGGAGCTGGTCGGGCGCAACGGGCTTGGCTTACGCCTGGGCCGCAATGCGCGCTTCGCCTCGATCGGCAGCGCAGCGGCGGCGGTGGTCCTGGGCGCCGTCGGCACCTATGTGTCCGGCGCCGCGGTGTTCTGGGCAACGGCTGCACTGATGGGGTTGGGCCTGCTGACCCTGAAGGCGCTGCCGCCGCCACGGGCAGAGGCACCGACCGCGCACGTCGCCGCCGAGACCCGCGGGCTGCCCGGCGCGATCTGGGCCCTGCTCGACCGGCGGCTGCTCATCTTCGCGGCCTGCGTCGGGCTGTTCCACCTGTCCAATGCCGCCATGCTGCCGCTGGTCGCGAACGAGGTCACCCGCAGCAACGGCGCTTCGGCCAACCTGGTGATTGCGGCCTGCGTCGTCGTGCCGCAGGCCATCGTGGCCGGATTGTCGCCGCTGGTGGGGCGCACGGCCGAGGGATGGGGGCGACGGCCGGTCTTGCTGCTGGGCTTTGCCGCGTTGCCGATCCGCGGCTTGCTGCTGTCGTTCAGTACGGCTCCGGCCTTCGTCGTGCTGGTCCAGTCGCTGGACGGCATCAGCGCCGCGGTGTTCGGCGTGCTGCTGCCGTTGGTCGCGGCCGACCTGACGCGCGGGACGCGGCGGTTCAACCTTTGCATGGGGCTGCTCGGCCTCGCGGTCGGCGCCGGCGCCACATTGAGCACGGCCATTGCCGGGCTGGTAGCGGACCGTTTCGGCAACGGGCCGGCCCTGCTGGTGCTCGCGGCGGTGGGCGCTGCGGCCGTGCTGGGCCTGTTGGCGCTGCCGGAGACCCGGGAAGCGTCGTCGGGTCCCGCCGTTACGGGAGCTTTTGGCGTCGACGCGCGTTGAACTCATGCTGAACAAAGGAGGACACCCTATGAAGACCCTATTCATCGCCGCTGGAACCGTTGCGCTCATGCTGGGCAGCCTCACGCCGGCGCAGGCGGCTGGCTGCCTCAAGGGCGCTGCGGTCGGCGGCGTCGCCGGGCACGTGGCGGGCCATGGCGTGCTGGGCGCGGCGGCGGGCTGTGCCGTCGGCCGCCACCAGGCCAACAAGTCGGCGCGCCAAGCGCAGCAGACCTCGGCGCCGACCAACGATCAGGCTCCGGCCTCGACGTCCCGCTGAACCTCGCAAGCCGCCAGTTTTAGCGACTGGCGGCTTGTCTCGGCTTCTGCATACACGGCGCATGTCGCTTCTCATCCTCGGCTCGACGCCATTCACGTCTGCCGAGGATGCATGCGCCGTTGGCGGGCCGCTGCTTCGCTTGCATCGTGCGGCCCTTGGGCGAGACCCCGACGCTGCTGGCCTCGCAGCCTTGACCGCCGCCCGGCGCAAAGGAGCAAGCCTGACCGACCTCGCGCGCGGCCTAGCATCGACTGCCGAATTCGCGGCCTTATATGGTCCTCGCGACACTGAAACTTTGGCCGATGCCGCCTTTACCGCCCGGGTTGCCCGCCAAGCATTTGGTCCCGCTGGCGACCCGGCCGCCGCCGCCTTGGCAGCCGCGATGGAGGGTCTCGGGCGCATCGAGGTCCTGGTCGGCATCGCCGAGGCTGCCCCGGTTCGTGCGCGCTCCCCGTTGCTGCCGGGCCTGTTTCCTGATGTGCCGCCCGACGATCCCGTTGCCTATGCCTTTTGGATCGCCGCCTATGACACGGCGCCGCTGGACGCCATATCCCGCATCGCTCCACTGCCGAGTCCGCGGGTCAGCCTAGCCATGCGGGCGGGGGACAGCGAAGTCGAGGCCGTGCTGCGGTCCGCGGCATCGCTGCAGGCGCAGGTCCATCAGGACTGGGAGTTACGGCTAGCTTGCCGGTTGCACTCGCCTTGGCCACAGCGCGCCATCGCGGCATTGGCTGCGGCCGATCCCCGGATCGCGCTGATGAACCTGGCGCCCACGACGCCAGCCATCGATACGCTGAACCAAGCACTTACTGCCTGCAGCGGCGACGTCGTCGGCCTGCTCGAACCCGGCGATACGCTGCCGCCCACTGCACTGCATGAGGCGCTGCTGGCGTTCGAGCCGGGTGTCATGCTGGTCTTCACCGACGAGGACCAAGCCGATCCCGCCGGCCATCGCACCGCACCGCGGTTCAAGCCGGATTACAGCGCGGACGCCATGCAGGCTGCCGATGTGATCGGCCAGTTGGCGCTTTATCGCGCCAAGCTGATCGGCCCGCTCGGCGGACTGCGCCCATACGCGGCTCCGCATGAGGGCTATGACTTCGCCCGCCGCGCCGCCTTGCTCGCCGGCCCGCGCGGCATACGCCACGTGCCGGCTGTGCTGTGCCACCGCGCCGCGCCGCCGCCGCCGCCGCCGCCGCCCGATCCGGCCGCTGCGCCGCCGCTGGCGCCGCCCGACCCGCTGCCGCCCGTCACGGTCATCCTGCCCACGCGCGACCGGGCCGACCTGCTCGCCGTCAGCGCGTGGGGCGTGCTGCGGGATACCGACTATCCGGCGCTCGAACTCATCGTCGTGGACAACGGCAGCACCGACCCTGCCGCGCTGGCGTTGCTGGCCGAGATCGGCGCCGATCCGCGGGCCGAGGTGCTGCTGTTTCCTGACGCGTTCAACTTCTCGGCGATGAACAACGCCGCCGTGCGTCGGGCCAAGGGTGAGGTCCTGCTGCTGCTGAACAACGACGTGGAGCTGATCGACCCCGACTGGCTGCGCGCGATGGTCGCCCATGCCGTCCGCCCCGATGTTGGCGCTGTGGGCGCGCGGCTGCTGTATCGCGATGGGACGCTGCAGCATGGCGGCATGATGTTGGGTCCCGCCGGGCGGGCGACGCATGTGCTGCGGGGAGCGCCGCAGGATGCGCCGGGCTACTTGGGTCAGCTTGCCTCGACGCGGGATTTATCGGCCGTGACCGCCGCCTGCCTCGCCATGCGCGCCGACGTTTGGGCGCAGGTGGGCGGCATGGACGAGCGGCTGCCGGTCGCCTGGAACGACGTCGACCTGTGCCAGCGCGTCCGCGCCGCCGGGTTTCGGGTGATCTGGACGCCACACGCCGTGCTGCTGCATTTGGAGGGCGAGACCCGGGGCGAGGACGCCGCCGACCCAGCCCGGCAGGCGCGGTTCCTGGCGGACCAGGCGCTGTATCGCGAAACCTGGGGCTCCGCCGCCGATCTGGACCCGTTCCTCAACCCCAACCTAGTCGCCACGGACCACCAACTTGTGTTGGCGCCGCCACGCCGGCCGCGGCCGTGGCAATAGCCCGATGCGGGATGGTTGCCAGCCCCGGGCAAATCTGATTTCAGTCCTCGTAAGCCTACAAACGGGGCGCCTGCAAACGCCGTTCTCTCGAATTGGAACCGGGTCCTGGACCAACGCCTGACCGATACGCCGGAGTCCGACCTCGTCACGGCCGATACGCTGCGGGTGTTGTGCGATCCCGCGCTGGACCCGCTGTTCCTGCGTCCGGCGCTCGTCGGCGTCGACAGCACCTGGTATGGCCACGTCCCGTTCGCCAACTGGGTGGTCGCCGCCTGCCGCCCGCGCTTGATCGTTGAGCTCGGGACCCATAATGGCGTGTCGTATGCGGCGTTCTGCGAGGCGGTGGCCCGCTACGGCGTCGACGCCCGCTGCTACGCCGTCGACACCTGGGAGGGCGACGAGCACGCCGGCCACTACGGGGACCAGGTGTTCGAGGCGCTGAAGCGCTTCCACGACCCGCGCTATGCCGCGTTCTCCGAACTGCTGCGCTGCACGTTCGAGCAGGCGCTGCCGCATTTCGCCGATGGCTCGATCGACCTGCTGCACATCGACGGCTTCCACACCTATGACGCCGTGCGCGGAGACTTCGAGGCCTGGCGGCCCAAGCTGTCGGACCGGGCCGTGGTGCTGTTCCATGACACTAATGAGCGCCGGGGCGACTTCGGCGTCTGGCGCCTGTGGCGAGAGCTGCAGGCCGAGTATCCCGCCTTCGAGTTCCTGCACAGCCATGGCCTCGGCGTGCTGGCCGTCGGCCCCGATGCGCCGACGGATGTGCTGGCGCTGTGCCGGCCCGAGCCTGCGCAATACCCCGCGCAGTATACGGTCCGGCAGCGGTTCGCCCTGCTGGGTGAGCGTTGGATGGACCATTTCGAGTGGGTCCACGCCATCGGCGCGCAGCAGCGGGCGGAGGCGCGCAACGCGGGATACGCGAATGAACTGTCGGCTTTGCAGGACGTGCGTGAAGCGGCTGCGCGCAACGAGGCCGAGGTCGCGCGACTGAACGAACAGCTCAAGGCCGCGGAAGCCCTGGAGCGCGAGGCGGCCGAGACCAGGGCCGAGCTGGAGGACGCATGGTCCTACCAGGCGGCATTGAAAAGCCAAATTGCCCAGCGCGACGTCCATACCGCGGAGCTGCTCGCGATGCTCGCCGCCCGTGCCGACGACTGGGAACGGGTGCACCACGTGCTGGCGACCCGCGAAGCCGAGGCGGCCGAGGCGCATGCGGCGGTCGCGCAGGCGAGGGCGCTGCAAGCGGCGATCTACCGTTCGGCATCCTGGCGGTTCGCCGCCCCGGTGCGCGCGGTGGGCCGATACGCGCCCTGGCTCGGGCGCGGCGTCAGGCGCGGGCTGCGCTTCGCTGGGATGGCGCTGTCGGGCGAGCTTGCAGCCTATCGCCGGCTGCGCGCCCGGCGGGCTGATGAGGTCGCGGCCATCCGCGCCTGTCCTTTGTTCGACGCCAGATTCTACCTTGCGCAGCATCCCCAGCTCATCGCGGCCCGGCACGATCCGGCGGCGCACTTCGTCTGGGTCGGCGCGCAGTCCGGCGCCATGCCGAACGCTTATTTCAACACGGCCTGGTATGTTGCCCGCAATCCTGACGCGGCAGCCAGCGGCGAGAACCCGCTGCTGCACTGGCTGCGGGAAGGTGCGGCGCGGGGCCTCGACCCGAACTCGTTCCTGGATGTGGATTGGTATGCGGCGCAGCATCCGGACGTGGCTGGGGAGAACGCGCTGGCGCACTGGATGCGGTTGGGCCGTGCGGCCGGGCACGACCCCAATCCGATGCTGGATGCGCGGGCCTTCACATTGGAGCACGGCGGCGGCCCGGATTTTGATCCGCTGCTGCATTGGTGGCACCACGGCGTCAGCGACGGGCTGAACCCGCATCCGCTGTTCGACGCCGCCTGGTATCGCGCACATTACAAGCTGCAGCCCGGCGCGGACCCGCTGGCGCATTGGCTGGAGGTCGGCCGAGCTGCGGGCTTGAAGGTGTCGGCGCTCGACGCGACTGGTGGCGCCGCACCGCCCGCCGTGGCGTTCCCCGTCGAACCCGAGCCCGATGTCTCGATCATCATACCGGCGTTCGGCCATTACGCCGATACGCTGCGCTGCCTGCAGGCCGTCATGCTGCACAGCGGCGGTGCGCTTCGCTACGAGGTGGTCGTCGCGGACGACAGGCCAGCCGGCCGGATCGCGCCGCTGCTGCATGAGCGCGTGCCGGGCCTGCGCACCGTCGAGAACGCGGAGAACCTCGGTTTCCTACGAAACTGCAACAACGCGGCCCGGTCGGCGCTCGGCCGGCATATCGTATTCCTGAACAACGACACGACGGTGCAGCCGGATTGGCTGGCGCCGCTGGTGCGCCTGGCGGACGCGGACCCGCTGGTCGGCCTGGTCGGCTGCAAGCTGCTGAACCCGGACGGCACCGTGCAGGAGGCTGGCGGCGCCGTGCTGCGCAATGGCTGGGGCCTGCCCTATGGCGCCGGGCGCGACCCGGCGGCACCCGAACTCAATTTCGTCCGCGACGTGGACGTGGCGATCGGCGCCTGCATCCTGGTCCGCCGCGAGGCATTCCAGCAGACGGGCGGCTTCGACGAGCGCTATGCGCCGGCCTTCTATGAGGAGTTCGACCTCGCCTTCACGCTGCGCGACCGTGGCTGGCGGGTCGTGTATCAACCCGCCAGCGCCGTCGTGCACCACGGCAGCAACTCCTATGGCACGGAGGCGCGGGACCGGCACAGCCAGGCAAACCACGCCAAGTTCTGCGCAAAATGGGCGCGTGCCCTGCTGACCCAGCCGCTGCCCAATGCGCCGGAACTGCAAATCCGCAGCCGTCCGGCCCTCGCAGGCACGGTGCTGGTGATCGACGACCGGGTGCCGGAGTGGGACCGCAACGCCGGCGGGGTCACGCTCAACCAGTATCTGCACCTCCTGCAAGGCATGGGCTACCGGGTCGTGTTCTGCCCGGCCTACGACACGACACCTACCCAGCCCTACACGTCCGTCTTGCAGCAGGATGGCATCGAGGTGCTGCACGCGCCCGAAACGCTGGAACGCTGGCTGCGCGTGAATGGCCGGCAACTCGACCTGGTCTGGACCGCGCGGCCCGACGTGGTGGGTCCCATCCTCGACCTGATCCGGGCGGGGACCCGGGCGCCGATCCTGTATTACACCCACGACCTGCACCATCTGCGCGAGCGCCGCCGGTGGGAGCTGGAGGGCGATCCGCACGCGCTGGCCGAGAGCAAGCGCCTGAAGCGGATCGAGGACCGCATCTTCGCCCGGGTGGACCGCGTAATGACGCCGAGCGCGGACGAGGCGGCGGTGATCCGCGCCGACGTGCCCGCGGCGCGGGTGCACGTGATCCCGCCCTATCTCGTTCCAGCAACGCCGGTGGCCCTGGCCGGTCAGGATTTTGCGAACCGGGACGCGCTGATCTTCGTCGGCGGCTACAATCATGCGCCGAACGTCGACGCCGCGGTCTGGCTGGTGCGGGAGATCATGCCGCTGGTATGGGCCGCGCTGCCGGATGTGCGGCTGCTGCTGGTCGGCAATGCCCCACCGCCGGCGGTCGTGGGCCTGGCCAGCCGGCGCGTTACGGTCACCGGATTCGTACCCGACATCGCGCCGCTCTATGCGCAGTCGCGGCTGTCGGTGAATGCCTTGCGCTATGGCGCCGGAGTGAAGGGCAAGATCGTCGCCAGCCTGCAGGAGGGCGTCCCGGTCATCACGACGCCGGTGGGCAATGAGGGGTTGGGATTGGCGCATGGTATGGAGGCCTGGGTGGCCGAGACCGCCGCCGATCTCGCCGCCGGCGTCATCGCCCTGTGTCAGGACCCCTCGCGCTGCGCCGCAATGGCGCAGGCGGCTCAGGCAGTGCTGCGCCGCCATTTCAGCGAGGACGCTGCCCGGGCGGCATTGATGGACGTATTGGGCCAATGGACGTGCCGGGTTTGCGGACGGTCCGCCCCGGGGCACCCGGGCGCCTGTCCGCATTGCGGTGCCGACGGGACGGCATTGGGCCTGGCCAGCGCCATCCTGCAAGGGCTGCCGGGTGGCAACGGACGCAGCCTCGCCGACGCCGTGCCCCGTCTGGCCCGGCTGGACATCCGCGTTTGCGATGACGCGCCGCCGTCGCTGGAGCAGCATCTGCGCCGCTCGTCGCAAACCGAATTGGCTGGAAGTTCCCTCGATCTGCTGGTCGGCGGCGCAGCCCTCGACCCCGCAACCGCGCTCGCCGCACTCCGGCCCGGCGGACGCTGGGTCCGGCCGGGCCGAGTTGCCGACGCGCCTGCACTGACCGCGGCCGGGTTCGACGTGCTGGTCTATGAGGGCGAGGGCGCAACCCTCGATCATGAGGGCGAGGCTGCGACCCTCGATAGCGATGGCGAGGCTGCGACCCTCGACGCCCGGCCGCGCGCATGACCGCGCACATGACTGGGACCCGTCCGTCCGTCCTGGTGGACCTGCGCCCATGTTACGAGGGCTTCGCCGGCATTCCGCAGGAAACCCGCCTGCTGTTCCAGATGTTCTCCGAGATGAAGCTCGGGCGGCTCGGCGGCCTTGCGTCGGGCATCCACTTCGCCGGTCCGCCCCGACGGCGCGACACCGCCGCCCAGACGCCGTTCGACCGCACCTTGCAGCAGGCCCGCGTGCTGATCAGCCAGGACACCAAGCGCCACCACGCCCCGCCCGGCATGTCTTTCCTGCTGCCCGGCCCGATCCGCCGCCGCATGCACCACGTGACCACCATCCTCAGCCTGGCGCAGCGTGAGGAGCAGCTCGACCTCAGCATCGATCCCGTGCTGTTCGAGGACTATCTGTGGATGAAGCTGTTCGACAACACGCTGCCGCCGGGCGACCGCGGCATGCTGGCCCGCGCCGAGTTCTTTGCGACGGCGCTCGGCCACGAGAACGCCCGCAGCCTGTCGCTGCTGCCGCTGCCGTTCCAGCGCCGGCTCAACACGACGGGCTGGGACGTGTTCTTCGCTGCTACGGTGTCGCCCTACCGCGTCACGCCCGGCACGCAGTTCATGGTGCGCTATTACGACGCGCTGCCGCTGCTCAGCCCGCATACTATCGGCGAGCCCTGGCCGCATACCAACAGTCACGCCCGCATGCTGAAACGCAACATGGACCAGGGCGCGCACTTCTATTGCGACAGCGAGCCGGTGCGGGAGGACGTGCTGCAGCTATTTCCCGAGAGCGAGCGGCGCGTGCATACCATCCCGGCGCTGGTCGCGCCCGAATACCGGCCCGACGTGCGGGCGGAGAGCGAGCTGCGCACCATCCTGCGCCGCCGGGCCAGCACGGCGACGGCGCCCGCGGGCGGCCGGAGGGAGGCGCCGGACGCGCCGCTGCCGAAGCTGATCATCGCCGTCTCGACGCTCGAGCCGCGCAAGAACTACCTGCGCCTGTTCCGCGGCTTCGAGATCGCGCGGCGCATGACCAAGGCGCCGATGCAGCTGCTGATCGTCGCCAACCCCGGCTGGCGCTCGGACGCCGAGCTGGCGGAGCTGAAGCTGCTGGTGCGGGAGGGCGCCTACCACGTTTCCGGCGTGCCGCTCGCGGAGCTGCGGGTGCTGTATTCGATGGCGCATCTGGTCGTCGCGCCGAGCCGGGCGGAGGGGTTTGACTACAGCGGGGTCGAGGGCATGGCCTGCGGCACGCCGCTGGTCGCGAGCGGCATCCCGGTGCATCGCTGGGTTTACGGCGACGCTGCCGAGTATTTCGACCCGTATGACGACGAGGAGCTGGCCACCATCCTGGCGCGGCTGGTCGAGCTGCCGCGGGAAACCGGCGTGCTGGCCGAGATGCGGGAGCGCGGCCTGCACCAAGCCGCGCTATATCAATCCCCGGCGCTGTCGCCGCGATGGGAACAGGCGATCCATTCGGTCATCACCGCGCCAAAGGCCAACCCTCCCAGATGAACACCGAAACCCATCGCGAGAACAACTTCGACGCTTTGAGGCTGTTCGCGGCGGGGATGGTGATCTATGGGCATGGCTGGATCCTGGCGACACCCGCCGGACCCGGCTTTTGGGGCGTGCCGTTCGCGCGGATAGGGCTCGACATCTTCTTCGCCATCAGCGGCTACATGGTCACCGGAAGCTGGGAGCGCACGCCGAACCTGCGGCTGTTCCTCGCCAAGCGGGCGCTGCGCATCTTTCCCGGCCTGATCGCCTGCGTGCTTGTTACCGCCTATATCCTGGGCGCCAGGCTCAGCACCTTGCCGCTCCGGGACTACCTCCATAACGGCAACGTGCTCAAATACCTGCAGAACATGTGGCTGTTCCAGCGGCTGTATCTGCCCGGCGTGTTCGAGGGCCTGCGGCTGAACGGCGCCGTCAACGGCTCGCTGTGGAGCCTGTTCCCCGAGGTGCTGTGCTATCTCACCGTACCGTTGCTGGCGCTGTTGCCGTTGCGGCCGCGATTGTGGACGCTTGGGCTCGGCGGGGTGAGCGCCGGCATTGTGGGCATGTGGCTGTTCTATGGCTATGAGGGCCAGCCATTCATATTTTATAACACCGACGTCAAATACATGCTGGTCCAAGTGCCGTTCTTCTTCATCGGCGGCCTGTATCGGCTGCTTGGTGACCGGGTGCCTGACTTTTACCGCGCCGATTTCGCCATTCTCGGCTACTCGCTCAATTGGATGGTCGCCAGTTGGTTCAGTTGGTGGAATCTGCCGATCGAGTGGGTGACGCTGCCCTACATGGTGCTGTGCTTCGGCCGCATGTCGATGCCCGTGATCCGCCGCGCCGGGCGATTTGGGGATTTCTCCTATGGTATGTACCTATATGCCTTCCCGGTGCAGCAGATCGTGCTGGGGGCGATGCCTTGGAATGAGTATCCAATCGCAACCTGCATGGTCCTGACCCTGCCATTTGCCGTGCTGTCCTGGCATTTAGTCGAGGCACCGGCGCTGCGTTGGAAACCCGGACAAGCGCCGGTCAGCCCGTCCATCAGCGACCTAGCAAGCGTGCCAGCAACCCAACCGGCACCGGCTTCGGCACCGCTTTCGCAATAAGACCGGGCCAATCGGAATAGTTGATCCGGCGCTCCTCCTCTGCCGTCAGCGGCGGCAACGGCTGGTCGCGGCGGCGGCCGACAACGGCGGTATGATAGTTTGGCAGCACGCCGGTCCGGGTCAGCATCTGCTCGATCAGGATGATCAGCCGGGCGATCGTCTGGTCCTTGGGATCGGCCCAATCGAAGTTCGGCAGGATGCCGGTGAAGAACGGCCGCATGATCGCACCGCCATAATCCTGCCGATGGATCACGTCGAACCATTGGTAGGTCAGCGGCAGGATGCGCGACGCGTGCACGCCCTCGCTGGGATCATGCCCCATCATGAACTCGAGGGACGGGCGCGGCACCATCGTGCGGGTATGGTTGGCCAAAACGTCCCAGCGGTATTTTGGCGCGAGGCAGTCGTTCACCTCGTCCATGATCGCCAGCACCTCGGGCTCGTACATGTGGTGGTCGGGGCCGATATACTCGTCGAACCACAGCAGGCCGCCGGGCTTCAGCACCCGGTGCATGAGGGCATACATCTCCTCGATCCTGTCGAAATGGTGGATCGCGGCCTGGACGAACACGGCGTCGTATCCGGCCGTCGGCAGGTCCTCCGTCAGCACGTCGCCGCAGCGCAGGTCGAGCTTGCCGACATAGTCCTTGTCCGCCACCCGCGCCCGCGCGCCCTCGATGGCGGTGCGCGACATCTCATAGGCGGTGACGTGCTGGGCATAGCCGTTGGCGACCAGGTACTCCTCCAGGAACGCCATCCCCGACCCGATGGCCAGCACGCGGGCGGGCGCCGGATGGAAGAACTGCTTGGCGATGCTGTCGACCGACCAGCCGTCGAGCGAGCCGGTCAGCGGCCTGGCGACGGCATACTGATATAGGAACTTGTGCTGGGTGAAGTCGATCGGGTCGCCCTCGATGACCTCCTTCGACCCGACATGCTCGCCCTTCTCGTAGCGCTCGTCCCAGATCGCGGTCGCGTCGGCCGCCGGCTTGTCGGTGTCCATCGGTCAATCCTGTAAAGCTTAGCGGCCGTGGACCATCAAACCCGGCGGCAAGGTGGACAGCAAGGTCTCGAAATACGGAATGGTCCGCTTCAGGCCCTCGTCGAGCGAAACGGCGGGTTGCCAGCCGAGTTTCGTCTTGGCCTGTTCGATGTCCGGCCGGCGCTGCTTGGGGTCGTCCTCGGGCAGCGGCCGGTGGATGATGCGGGACTGCGATCCCGTGAGGTCAATGACCTTCTGCGCCAGCTCGAGGATGGTGAACTCGCCGGGGTTGCCGAGGTTCACCGGCCCGGCGATCTCGTCTGTGCTGTCCATCAGCTTGATGAAGCCGTCGATCAGGTCGTCGACGTAGCAGAACGACCGGGTCTGCTGGCCTTCGCCGAACACCGTGATGTCCTGGTTGGTCAATGCCTGCACGATGAAGCTCGATACCACGCGGCCGTCGCGCGGATGGGTGCGCGGGCCATAGGTGTTGAAGATGCGCGCGACCTTGATACGCAGCCGGTGCTGGCGGCGATAGTCGAAGAACAGCGTCTCGGCGCAGCGCTTGCCCTCGTCGTAGCACGAGCGCGAGCCGATCGGGTTCACGTTGCCCCAGTATTCCTCGGGCTGCGGATGCACGCTGGGGTCGCCGTAAACCTCGCTGGTTGACGCCTGGAAGATCTTGGCGCCGGTCCGCTTGGCAAGGCCGAGCATGTTGATTGCGCCGAGCACGCTGGTCTTGGTGGTCTGCACGGGGTCGCGCTGGTAGTGGATCGGCGAGGCGGGACAGGCGAGGTTATAGATCTCGTCCACTTCGACGAACAGCGGGAAGGTCACGTCGTGCCGCATCAGCTCGAAGTTGCGGTTGCCGTGCAGGTGAGCGATGTTGCGCGGCGTACCTGTAAAGAAGTTGTCCACGCATAAAACGTGACATCCGGCCTGCAGCAGGCGTTCGCAAAGGTGGGAGCCCAGGAAACCGGCTCCCCCGGTTACGAGGACTCGACGTTCAAGATGCAATGAACCACTCCTGATTCCAGTGTATGGTAGTTACAGTGGCGCGGCACTACGGTAAACCGGCTTCGAGTATCGGCAGTTGTCTAGTCCGGCGTCTGGTTCGGCATCCGCCGTTAAAGCATGTTGCGTTATGTTAACGATGGCACAAACGGGCAATAGCACAAGCGGGAGGTTGGGGTTTGCGCATTGCAATGATCGGCGGCGGCTATGTGGGGCTCGTATCCGGGGCCTGTTTCGCCGACCTGGGGGTGGAGGTCGCCATCGTGGAGGCGGACCCTGCGCGGCTCGCCGCCCTGGCCGAGGGCCGTATCCCCATCTATGAGCCCGGCCTCGATCGCCTGGTGGCCGAGAACGTCGCCGCCGGGCGCCTCAGCTTCGGCAACGACCTGGCCGCGGCCGTGGCGGGCGTCGAGGCCGTGTTCATCGCCGTCGGCACCCCGACCCGGCGCGGCGACGGCCATGCCGACGTGTCCTACGTCAACGCCGCCGCCGAACAGGTCGCCGGGGCGCTGACCGGCTACGCGGTCGTCGTCACCAAGTCGACCGTCCCCGTCGGCACCGGACGGCGTATCGCCGAGATCATGCGGCGCGCACGTCCCGAGCTCGACGTCGACGTGGCGAGCAACCCCGAGTTCCTGCGCGAGGGCAGCGCCATCGGCGACTTCATGCGCCCCGACCGCATCGTGATCGGCACCGAAAGCGAGCGCGCGCGCGAGGTGCTGCGCCGGCTGTATCGCCCGCTGTATCTGATCGAGGCGCCGATCGTGTTCACCAGCTTGGAGACCGCCGAGCTGACCAAATACGCCGCCAACTCCTTCCTGGCGATGAAGGTCACGTTCATCAACGAGATGGCCGACCTATGTGAGAAGGTCGGCGCCGACGTGCACGACATCGCGCGCGGCATCGGGCTCGACGGACGCATCGGGCGCAAGTTCCTGCACCCGGGGCCGGGGTTCGGCGGCAGCTGCTTTCCGAAGGACACGCTGGCGCTCATGCGCATCGCCCAGGACTGGGGTGCGCCGTCCCGATTGGTGGAGGCGACGGTCGCGGTCAACGACGCGCGTAAGTCCGGCATGGCGGCGCGGGTGATCCAGGCCTGCGGCGGGTCGGTGCTGGGCAAGGTCATCGCGGTGCTCGGGCTGACGTTCAAGCCGGAAACCGACGACATGCGCGACGCCCCAAGCGTGCCGATCATCGACCGCCTGGCCGAAGAGGGTGCCGCCATCCGCGCCTTCGATCCGGTCGGCATGGCCCATGCCCGCACCCTGCTGCCCGACAGCGTTGCCTATTGCACCGACGCCTACGACGCGGTCGCCGGAGCGGACGTACTGGTGCTGGTGACGGAATGGAACGAGTTCAGGGCATTGGCTCCGGCTCGGCTGCGCGACGCGATGCGCGGCCGCCTGATCATGGACCTGCGCAACGTTTTCGATCCCGTCGCCATGGTTGCCGCCGGGCTGGACTATCGCGGCATCGGACGGGCGGGGCCGAAGCCTGGACCGTGATGCCGCCCGCGCGACATCCCATTGCGAAACCATTATGGTGTTAGTCCATAATAACTGATATTTAACTATACTCCGTCCACGTGAGAACCCGAAAACTTCGCATCCCCGGAACGCCGCTCATATAAGGATCGACTCGCCAGCCGATTTTCGGGTTCTCACGTGGACAGAGTATATTACCGGCTACGATGGAGCGCCATCAGAAAGGGAAGCCATTGTTCGCCGACGTTAGCGTGATCGTCCCAGCTTACAATGCTCAGGCGACGCTCGGCGCTGCGCTGCGGAGCGCCCTACAGCAATCCATCCCTCCGCTCGAAGTCTTGGTCGTGGATGACGGTTCCGCGGACGATACGGCAGCAGTTGCCGAGACGTTCGGTTCCAAGGTCCGGCTGATCCGTCAGCCGAACGGCGGGCCGGGCTCCGCGCGCAATACCGGCATCCGGGCCGCCCGTGGCGCCTGGATTGGCCTGCTCGACGCCGATGACACCTGGCTGCCGACCAAGCTCGAACGTCAGCTGGCGCTCGACGACGATAGCAGCATCGGCATCATCGCCTGCCTGTCCGACAAGCCCGGCCAGGCCTGCCCGCCCGAGATCGGCTTCGACCAGCTCTGGAACAGCAACCTTCTGGTCAACAGCACCGTGCTGCTGCGCCGTGCCGCGTGGGAGGCGGCCGGAAGCTACGACGAGGCGCGCGCGCTGATCTCGGTCGAGGACTATAACCTTTGGCTGCGTATCGCCGCTGCCGATTGGCGCATCCTGACCCTGCAGGAGGTGCTGGCGCGCTATACGCGGGGCGTCGGCATCAGCAGCGACACCCATCGCCTGCTCGCGGCCTCGCTCCATAACCTCGACCAGCTCGAGCGCGTGCTGGGTCTCCCTTCGGCCAAGGTGGAAGCCCGTCGCATCGCGGCGCTCGATCATTTCGCCAGCGCTGCGCTGCACGAGCGCGACGTGACGCTGGCGCGGGAGCTGGGGTTGCGCGCGGCCCGGACGGGGCCGACGCCGGGACGGCTGGTGCGCCTTGCCTTGACCTACGTGCCCAGCCCGGTGCTGGACGTCAAACGGCGGGTCAGCCGGGTCTTGCGCAGGCCTGGGCCGCCGCAGCTCTTCGGGCGGCCGGTCGTGCCCGTCGAGCTCGGCCTGCAACGGCCCCTGCTGCTGGTGATCATCGACGCCGAGGAGGAGTTCGACTGGGCCGTGGTGCCGCCAGTGACCAGTGGCGTCCAGGCCATGCTGCATCAGACGCCGGCCCAGCGGATTTTCGAACGCTTCGGCTGCATACCGACCTATGCCGTCGACTACCCGGTCGCGGCACAGCGCGACGGCTATGCGCCGCTGCTGGAGTTCCTGCAATCCGGCGCCTGCGGGATCGGCACGCAACTGCACCCCTGGCTCAACCCGCCCATCGAGGAGGAGCTTTGCGAGCGCAATTCGTATCCCGGCAACCTGCCGAAGACGCTCGAAGCGGCGAAGCTGCGTATGCTGACCGATGTGATCGAGGCCAATCTGGGTGTTCGCCCGACGCTTTATCGGTCCGGCCGCTATGGACTCGGCCCCAATACGCCGGACCTGCTGGCAGGGATGGGCTACCGCATCGACTGCAGCGTGCGGCCGCATTTTGCCAGCAGCGGTGACGACGGGCCGGACTACCAGGCGGCCTACTCCCGCCCGTTCTGGCTCGATCCCGCACAGGCGGTGCTCGAACTGCCCGTAACGGTCGGGCTGACGGGCGCGCTGGCCCGTTTCCCCGGGCTGCTGACCCCGGCCGCGCACCCGGCGCTCCGGCCATTGCGGCTGGGTGGCCTGCTGGCGCGAGGCCGGCTGCTGGACCGGGTCCAGCTTACGCCGGAGGGCACCCGGCTTGCCGAGGCGCAGCGCCTCACAAAGGCGATGCTGGCCGATGGTCACCGCCTGTTCGTGGTCGGCTATCACAGCCCGTCCCTACAGCCCGGCAACACGCCGTTCGTCCGCACGGCCGCCGACCTGCAGCGCCTGCTGGCGTGGCTCGAAGGCTACTTGGAGTTCTTCCTCGGCGAGATCGGCGGCGCGATGAGCACGCCCGACGCAATCTTCAGAGGCTCATGTCGGGTTCCGGGGTGTTGGCTTGGATCACCGGACGAGTGCAGCGATGAGGGCGCCGAGCAGGGCTTTGCCGCGTCGGCGCGCGTTGTGCACGAACTGAAAGAAGCTGAGATAAAGCG
>JAABUM010002344.1_pt1 | contig 25565 bp, 23 predicted proteins | sample 5559161 | NCBI WGS metagenome assembly JAABUM01 (sample SAMN10711868, study PRJNA513369) | rock metagenome | isolation source: Antarctica rocks | place: Antarctica: Victoria Land, Siegfried Peak nord
CGGCGATCCGGGCGGCGTCCCCCTCATCGGGCGGCGGGGTCAACTCGCTCATCGCCCCTCACGCAACGACACGCCAACGCCGACTAAGGAACCTTGGCCGGGCATGATCGCCCGTTCACCCCTGGCCGACCCAGGATGAGCGCCCGTTCACCCCTGAGAGGAGGATGGCGGCATGAAGCCAGCCGCAGCGTCCTCGCGGTCGGCGCGGAGCGCGGCCAGTAACATCTCGTCGCGCCGTGCGAGGGCCGCGGTCTGCCTCGCGGCGGGCCAGGGATAGAAGCCCGCGCCGGTCTTCGCGCCGTATTGTCCCGCCGCGATCCGTTCATCGAGGAACTGCGGCCGCGTCTGCGCGGTGCTCAGTTCCGGCAAGAGGTATTCGGCGACGCGGGCCATCGTGTCGATGCCGCCGAGATCGAGCGAGGCGAACGGCCCGGCGATCGCCCAGCGGCGTCCCAGCCCCTGCCGCATCGCCAGATCGACCTCCTCCATCGTGGCGACCCCCTGCTCCACGAGCCAGAACGCCTCGCGCGCGAGGGCGAATTGCAGGCGATTCCAGAGGAAACCGGGCACCTCGCTGCGGACGACCAGCGGCGACTTCTGCAAGGAGAGCAGGGCGTCCCGCGCGCGGGCGATCGTCTCCGGGGCGGTCGCCGCGCCGGGGATGACCTCGACCGGGGGCATCAGATGCGGCGGATTCAAATAGTGCATCCCGATGATCCGCGCCGCGCCGGTCAGCCCCGCAGCGATCTGGGAGATCGGGAGGCCGGAGGTATTCGAGGCGAGGATAGTCTCCGCCGGGCAGAGGCCGTCGAGGGTGGCGAAAAGCTCGCGCTTCAACGCCAGATCCTCGGGGATGCTCTCCTGCACCAGATCGGCCCCCGCCACCGCCGTCTCCAGGGTGATCGCCGGGCGGATTCGCGCCAGCGCGGCATCCGCGCCGCCGTCGGGCAGCAACCCGCCGCGCTCCAACGTCTGCAACGCCGCCGCCGCGCGCGCGCGCCCGACGCCTGCGCGCGCGGCATCGCGCCCGAAGATTGTCACCTGCCGCCCCCCCGCCGCCCACTCCGCCGCCAGCCCGGACCCCATGATCCCGACACCGATAATCGCGACAGTATCGATCGCGCGGTCTGCCATCCTGACCTCCCTCCGCCCCGAAATACCTTTTCACACCGTTGATAGGGCGAAGTATACGCTCAGCTTGTGCCAGTCGCCCAAAATTGGTGCCAATTCCTGAGCCTCAGGTCATTTGACAGCATGCTTCTGTCCGCTATAATTCCGTCACGTATCTGCTTTCGTCCGTCATTCGTCAGTGCTGCACATGCCAGCGGAGAGACCCGATAACTCTCTGACATGTTCGTCTGCCCTACTGCCATAGCTGTCGACCGTTCTCGACACTTGTGACGGGGAGAGGTCGCAGGACAGGGGCCGATGACGAGTGACGTGCGGGAATCACGGGATGAACGGGCGCGATCTCGGGAACAGCTGCCCATAGGTGTGCGTCCTAATCATTACCGAAGGACTCGTTCGGGATCGACGAGTGCGTTAAGAGGGGGGATCTGTTGGGCACGTACATCATCAGACGCTTGCTGACGGCCATCCCCACGCTGATCGTGATCAGCATGATCATCTTCGCGATCCTGAAGCTGGCACCAGGCGATCCGATGTCGCAGTTCGCGGCGAATCCATCGGTCCCCCCCGAGGTGCGGCTGAACATCCGCAAGCAGCTCGGTCTGGACGATCCGATCCCGGTACAGTACGCCAAATGGGCGACCTCGTGGGTTCGTGGCGACTGGGGCTTCTCGTTCGCCTCGCGCACCGGGGTTCGTGATCTCGTCGCTGGCCGCATCGGCACCACCATCTTCGTGATGGGTCTGGCCTTCGTTGTCGGTCTGCTGATCGCCCTGCCGATCGGGGTGCTCGCGGCGGTGAAGCAGTATTCCGCCTTCGACCAGATCGCGACGACTATCGCCTTCTTCGGCTTCTCCATTCCGACCTTCTTCTCGGGATTGCTGGCGATCCTGCTCTTCTCGATCAAGCTCGGCTGGTTACCATTCATCTATGAATCGCAGACCGCCGATACCGGCCTGCTCGGGCTCGGAGAACGGCTCCGTTTCGCCGCCCTGCCGGTCCTGATCCTCGGGGTCTTCCAGGCGGCGGCGTTGATGCGGTACACCCGCGCCTCGATGCTGGAGAATATCAAGCTCGATTATGTCCGCACCGCTCGGGCGAAGGGGATCACCGAGCGCACCGTGATCATGCGCCACGTCGTCCGCAACGCCTTCATCCCGGTCATCACGATCATCGCGCTGCAACTGCCCGGTCTCTTCGGTGGCGCGATCATCACCGAGCAAATCTTCCGCGTGCCGGGTATCGGCTCGCTCCTGATCAGCTCGCTCGGGTCGAGCGACACGCCGGTGGTGATGTCGGTCGTCTTCATCATCTCGATTCTGGTGGTGCTCTCGAACCTCCTCGCCGACATCGTCTACGGGGCACTCGATCCGCGCATCAAGTTCAGCTAGGCCGAGCAGGGTTGCAGGGCGTACCGCGCAGAGGAAACGACCGGCACGGTGCGGGCGAACTGCCCGACGCCACGAGGGAGGAAAGCGATGGCCGAAGTCACCGATACAGCGCGCGCAGCAGGCGCATTACGCCAGCGCGGCACCCTTGCCGGGGGGGCGAAGGTTCGCAAGCCGCGCACCCTCTGGAGCGACGCCTGGCGGCAGTTCCGCAAGCACAAGATGGCGCTGACCGGGGTGACGGTCCTGGCGATCATCATCCTGGCCTGCGTCGTCGGCCCGTTCATCTATACCAAGAACCCCCAGGCGCTGAATATCCTGCTGTCGTCGCAGACCCCCTCGCTCACCGCCCCGATGGGGTACGACGATCTCGGCCACGACATGTTCGCCCGCGTCCTCTCCGGCGGGCGCAAGTCGCTGCTCGTCGGGTTGATGGCGATGGTGGTATCGGTGACGATCGGCACGCTCGTCGGCGCGGTCTCGGGCTTCTTCGGGAAGTTCGCCGATTCGCTCCTGATGCGGATCACCGACCTCTTCCTGGCGCTGCCGCAGCTGCCGCTGCTGCTGTTGATCAGCTACCTCTACTCCGACAAGCTGAAGAAGGCGTTCGGCGTGGAGAACGGGATCCTGATCCTGATCGTCGCCGTGATCGGTTTCCTGAACTGGATGCCGGTCGCCCGCCTCGTCCGCGCCTCGTTCCTCTCCCTCAAGGAAAAGGAGTTCGTGGAGGCCGCGCGCTGCATCGGCGCGACCGAGTCGAGCCAGATCTTCAAGCACATCTTGCCGAACGTCCTCTCCCCGGTGATCGTGTCGGCAACCCTCGCCGTCGGTGCGGCGATCATCAGCGAATCGTCCCTCTCCTTCCTGGGCCTCGGCTTCCCGCCGGACGTGCCGACCTGGGGCTCGATGCTCTCGAACGGGAAGGATCAGCTGGAGTTCGCGCCGCACATCGCACTTTTCCCAGGTCTGATGATCTTCCTCACTGTGCTATCGATCAACTACATCGGCGACGGTCTGCGCGACGCGCTGGACCCCCGCTCGCGCATCTAAAACGCCGTAGCAAGTCCACGAGACGAGGAGGATGGCCCGGAGCGATTTCCGGGCCATCCTCCTCTGTATTCACGGCACGGCGGTGGGTGACCCCGCCACAGCACCAGGGATTGTGCTATGTTCGCGTAGGGACACGACGGTGAACCCGATACCAGAGGGATAAACGCGGACATAACGGAGGGGTAAGGAATGGCGACACAACTGGGCCATGTGGCGTTCCGCGTGCGCGATCTGGAGCGCAGCAAGCGCTGGTATGGCGAGGCGTTCGGCGCGGGCGAGGCGTTCCGGGGGATTGACCCGGACGGCACCGTGCAGCTGATCTACCTGGAGTTCGCCCCCGGCCAATTCATAGAGTTCTTCCCCGGCGGCAACGAGCCGGGGCCACCGGTCGAGCGGGCGCTCGGTTACGTCCACTTCTGCCTGCTCGTGGACGACTTGGCGGCGACATTGGCCCATCTGGCGACCCTCGGCGTCACGCCGACCGCGCCACCGCGCGCCGGACGGGCCGCGCAGCAACTCGCGTTCATCACCGACCCCGACGGCAACCAGATCGAACTGATGGAGATCCCGCCGACCTCCACTCTTTACCGCGCACCGCACTGACCCCAAGCGCGCGATGATCGCGATGGAGCCGACAATTCGCGGGACGGCGACACGATGAACCGCATCGACCGCCTGACCGCGATCCTGCTGCTCCTGCAGGGCCGGAAACGGACGGCGGGGGAACTCGCCGGGCGCTTCGAGATCTCCCGCCGCACGGTCCTGCGCGATGTCCAGGCGCTCTCCGAGATGGGGATCCCGATCGTGGCCGAACTGGGGGCCACCGGCGGCTACACCCTGCCGCCCGATTACTCGCTGCCACCGCTCGCCCTGACGTTGCACGAGGCCCTGCTGCTACGCCTGGCGCTCGGCGGGCTCGCGCGGCTGGCCGAGACACCCTACAAGGAGGATCGCGAATCGCTCCTCGCCAAGATTCACACCCTCCTGCCGCGCTACGAACGCGCACACCTCGATCGCGTGCAACAGACCCTCTCCATCGACATCCCCTCGCGGCCCTACCCGACCCCCTTCCTCGACAAACTCCTCGACAGCGCGCGCGAGGAGCGGTGGGTCGCGGTGGTCTATCGCTCGGAGAAAGGGCAGTCGCGGCAGACCCTCCTGCCGACCCATTTGCGGGCGGCGGACGGCCTCTGGTATTGCGAAGCCTACTCGTACGAGCGCCGGGAGACGCGCAACTATCGCGTCGACCGTATGGCGGAGGTGCACGAGGCGCTGCCACCACCAAATGTGGAGGCGCTGGCGCTCGGCATCGTCCACGTCGATGTGGCGTTCCCCGAAGTACGGATCGCGCTAACCCCGCGCGGCGTCCTGCGGTTGGAACGCGAGCAGCACCTGGCAAAACATGTCGAGCGGACTGAAGACGGCGCGGGGTGGATCACCCTACGCTTACGCCCGGACGAATACGACTGGCTGGTGCGAATCCTGCTCAATCTCGGCATCGAGGCGCGCGTGGTTGCGCCGGATGCCTTGCGGGAGCGTGTGCAACAGGCCGCGCGGGCGATTCTGGAATACTACGATCAACGGTGACATAGGGGTGTCGCCATTCGCCTGCTACGCTGTTCGTAGGTCGCTGGTATTGCGCCGTGGAAATACAGGTTTCCAGACGGATCGGGCGCAGAGGATATGAGCCGCGATCGTGAGACGAACGAGGAGGACCGGACGATGACGAAGAGCAAGGCTTACGAGGTCGTCGATGCGTACTTCGCCGCGATGGGCAAGAAAGATTTCGACACGATTCGCACCCTGGTCCACGACGATGTGACCTTCAAGGGGGCGCTGGGGACGACCAAGGGCGCCGATGATTACGTCGGCGGCTTGCGACAGACCCTCGCAAACATGCGCGAAGTGCAGCGCCACGTCATCGGCGCCGAAGGGGAGAATGTCTTCCAGGTCTACGATCTGGTCATGAGCGAGCCGGACGTCAGCCTCCCGGTCGCGCAATGGCTGCGGGTCCGCGATGGCAAGATCGCCGCGCTTCAGGTCTTCTTCGACCCGCGCCCGCTGATAGGTCCGGCCAGGTAACAGACACCCCACGCGATAGGATCGGTCGGACGGCGCGAGGGGCGGGGAAGACTATCCCCGCCCCTCGCGCCGTCGTGCGCTCGAAGTATCTATGACCGGTGCGCGTTATTTCGCGGCGTCGTCGCGGAGCGGCGTAGCCTCCGCCCGCAAGACCTTCTTGTCGAACTTGCCGACCGATGTCTTGGGCAGGCTATCGATCACGCGGATCTCATCCGGTAACCACCAGCGCGCCACCCGCTCGCCGAGGAAGGCGCGCAACTCCGCCTCGTCGAATTGGCCCCGCGCCTCCGGGGCCAGCACCACGAAGGCGACCGGGCGCTCCTGCCACTTCGGATGGGGCAGCGCGATCACCGCCGCTTCCAGCACGCGCGGGTGCGCCATCAGCGTATTTTCCAGCTCCACCGACGAGATCCACTCGCCACCCGACTTGATCACATCCTTGGTGCGATCCACGATCGCCATGTAGCCATCCGGGTTGATCGTCGCGACGTCGCCGGTGCAGAACCAGCCATCGGCGGTCAGTTTGCCGGTGTCGGCATCGTGATAGTAGCCGGCGGCGATCCAGGGGCCGCGCACCTGCACCTCGCCGAAGGCCACGCCGTCCCACGGCAACTCCGCGCCCGTCGCGATGTCGGCGATCCGCAACTCCACACCGGGGACCGGCACCCCCTGCGTCAGCGTCAGCGCGGCCGCTTCCTCCGGCGTGTGCCAGGCACGCGCGTGGGCGACGGTGCCGATCGGGGAGGTCTCGGTCATCCCCCAGGCGTGGACGACGTGCAAGCCGTGACGCGCCATCCCGGCGATCAGCGCCGGGGGGGCCGCCGAACCGCCGCAGACGACGGTGCGAACGCTCGGCAACCTGGCCCCCGTCTCCTCGATCTGGCGCAGCAGGGCGAGCCAGACGGTCGGGACCCCGGCCAGGAAGGTCACCTTTTCTTCCGCGATCACCTTCAGCAGCGCCGCACCATCGCCCGCCCAGCGGTCGGGGAAGACCTGCGTCGCCCCGGCCATCCCGGCGGCGAAGGGGAGGCCCCAGCTATTGACGTGGAACATCGGCACGACCGGCAGCACCACGTCCGCCTCCATCAGGCTCAGCCCGCTCGTTTGGAGGCCGGTCATGGCGTGGAGGAACTGCGAGCGGTGGGTGTAGACGACCCCCTTCGGATTGCCGGTCGTGCCGGACGTGTAGCACATCGCGGCCGCGCTCCCTTCATCGAGGAGCGGCCAGGTGTACTCCGTGGCAGCGGCGGCCAGCAGGATCTCGTAGTCGCGCAGCTCGCCGAGACCGTGCGTCGGGAGCGCGCCGCCATCGCTGAGGACGATGATCGCCTCCACGGTCGGGATCTGCCCGGCGATCCGATCGAGCGCGGGCAGCAATGTCTCGTCCACGAAGAGGACGCGGTCGGCGGCGTCGTTGATGATGAAGGCGAGTTGTTCCGGGAAGAGGCGCGGATTGAGGGTGTGCAACACCGCGCCCATGCACGGCACGGCGTAATAAAGTTCCAGGTGGCGGTAGTTGTTCCAGGCGATCGTGCCGACGCGGTCGCCCGCGCCGATGCCGAGCCCGGCCAGCACATTGGCGAGTCGTTTCACCCGCCCGGCGAAGTCGCCGTAGGTGTAGCGGTGGATCCCCTCGGCGCGCAGGGTGACGATCTCCTTCTTCGGGAAGAGCTTCTCGATGCGCCAGAGAATGTGCTGGAGTGTGAGCGGAAAATCCTGCATGGTGCCGTGCATCGCGCTCCCCCTTCGGCGGCGATCGGAGCTGTCGCCGCCCTCCACTCGCCCGGTCGGCAACGCCGATCGCTGACGTTCATTATAGGGCGGCAGGAATAGCCTGTCTTGCCTACACCAGCTCTTTCAAGCGACGGAGCGGCGCTCAGCGCGGCACCAGGCAGAGGAGTTGGTAGGGGGCGAGGAGGAGAGTGCGCCCGAGATCGACGCGCCCGCCACCGACAAGATCACCGAAGGTGTAGGCGAGGCCGTGGAGGCGGACGGTGTTCGCCTCCACCCGCTGCGCCCCCTCGGTGAAGTTCGCCAGGATCAGCGCGCTCGCCTCGCCGTGATGACGGAGAAAGCCGAAGACGTGCGGATTGCCCGTCTCGATGATCGCGGTGTTCGCCCCCGCGAAGACCGCGTGCCCCTGCCGGGTCGCGATCAGCTGGCGCAGGCCGGTGTAGATGCGCCCGGCCACACTCGTCGGGTCGTCCCGACGCGCGGCGACGGCCCGGTCGATCGCGGGACGGTGGACCCAGCGGCTATCCCCGGCGTGGTCGGCCTCCTGCCGATAGTCGTAATCGTTCGTCTGCCCGAACTCGTCGCCGAGGTAGAGGAGCGGGATGCCGCCGACGAACAACGCGACGCCGTAGAGGAGCAGGACGCGCCGGATCGCCAGATCGAGCGCGGCGCTATCCCCGGCCACGAGCGCCGCCTCGACCCCGGCGAGCGAGGCGGTGGTGCCGGAGATCCGGGCGTCACCGGTACGCGGGTTCTCCTGGAAGGGGACGCCGCGCCCGAAACTCCCCGGAAAGCGGCCGGTATAGAAGTCGTTGAGGAAGCGACGGTGCTCGTGGGGGCCGAAGCCGAGGCGGGCCGCGTCGCCATCGTCGAAGGTCCACCCGATGTCGTCGTGGCTGCGAACGTAGTTGACCCAGGCGCAGCCGTCCGGCAGGCGGAGGCGGTCGCGGAGGGAATCGCTCAACAGGCGCGTCTCGCGCGTCGCCAGGGAGTTCCAGAGGAGCGCCATCAGCAGCGGGTTATAGGAGGTCTGGCACTCGCCGAGGCTGATGAACTCGCGCACCTCGTCCGGGTGGACGATCGCCTCGGACTTGAAGAGGAGGGCCGGGGCGGCGATCCGCGCCAGGGCGTTGAACGCCTGGACGAGGAGATGCGATTCCGGCAGATTCTCCGAACTCGTCCCGAGGCGCTTCCAGCAGAAGACGACCGCATCGAGACGCAGGATCTCCACCCCCTGATTCGCCAGGAAGAGCATCTCCTCGGCCATGCTCTGGAAGACGGCGGGGTTGGCGTAGTTGAGATCCCATTGGAAATCGTTGAACGTCGTCCAGACCCAGCGGTCCATATCGGGCCGGTAGCTGAAGCTCCCCTGCCGCTGGTCGGGGAAGATCTCCCGCAACGTGCGATCGTAGGCGTCGGGCAGGGTGCGGTCGGGGAAGAGCAGGTAGTACTCCCGATAGTCGGGGTCGCCCGCCTGCGCGCGCCGCGCCCAGGTATGCTCGTCCGAGGTGTGGTTGAAGACGAAATCGAGGACGAGGCTGATCCCCGCCGCGCGCAAGTCGTGGCCCAGCTCCGCCAGCTCCGCCATCGTCCCCAGCGCGGGCGCGACCTCCCGATAACTGCTCACCGCGTAGCCGCCGTCATTGTCGCCATCCGGCGCGAGGAACAGCGGCAGCAGGTGCAAGTAGGTAAGGCCGAGTTCCTGAAGGTACGGGAGCTGCTCGCGCAGCCCGACGAGGCTCCCGGCGAAGCGGTCGACGTAACACATGCCGCCGAGCATTCGCGCGCTCTCGAACCAGGCCGGATCGGTCAGGCGTCGCGCATCGAGCGCGCGCAGTTCCGTCGAGCGTTCGAGCCACGCGCGGGTCGCCATCCCCAGGATGCTCTCCAGATGGTAGAAGAAGTCGTATTGCCCGCCATAGAGGCGCACCAGGCAATCGAAGAGATTCGAGAAATGCTCGACCAGCCGCGCGCGGAATGCGGTCCACTCGGCGGGGGTGGCAGACGCCGCATATTGCGCTTCGAGACGTGGGAGGAGGCGATCCAAGGAACGGGCGGCGCGCGGGTCCATCGGCGGCTCTCCTCTGCTGAAGCGCTGGCTGTGGCGGCCGCGTATGGGGCACTGCCGCTCTCGTGCGACAGATGATAACGACCGACACAGGGCCGCGCAAATACAGCGGTCGCAAATGGGCGGCGGTCCGACCGCGTCGGTCTTTTTCGCGCTGCAAGGCGGGTTATGCTCGTCAAGGTCCACCGCCTGTGCTACTCTGTGCAAGGCGTAAAGTGACCGGCAGGTTCGGTGAAGTGGACGAACAGGGGTAGCGCGAGGATGTTCGGGGTAACCGTCGACCCCCGCCTATGGCTTTTGGTGGGGGTGGCGATCCTGCTGATCTTCACCGTCGAGGCGGTCGAGAGTTACGTCGATGGCTCCTGGCCGCAACTGCGCCACGATGCTCCGGCCTTCCGCTCGCAGGCGATCGGGCGCTCGCTCTGGGTCTCGGTCGCGTTCCTGCTGCTGCCGGGGATCGTGCTGGCGTTGCTCAACCTGGGCCTGCTGGTCTGGAAGGGTCTTCCGCAGAATAGCACCCAGATTTTTGGGGCGTTCTTCTTGTGCATTGGCTGGCTGATCTTTACGCTGACGAGCATCAACCTCGTGGGGCTCGGCCAATACATGCGTCGTGTCGGGCCAGCGGCGCCGCTGGCCCTGATCGTCTGCCTGTTGGTGGGGGATTTACTCCTCCTGGCGGCGTTGCTCGACCTCATCCCGGCGGTGCGTGGGTAACGGCATCGTCGGCATCGCTCTTGCAGTACCCATGTGTCGTGTACATGTGCCGCGTTGGCTGGGTCGCTGGCCCCGTCAATTTGTGCGGCGTCATGATGGAAAGAAAGGGATCTTCTGATGTCAGGACGAGATTTTGGACGTGGCGGTCGCGGCGGCGGCTTCGGTGACCGCGATAATCGCGGTGGCCCGCCCCGCGACAACCGGGGCGGCGGCTTCGGCGATCGGGATAATCGTGGCGGTGGCTTCGGCGATCGCGACAACCGCAGTGGCCCGCCCCGTGACCGCGATGCCGGCCCACGCCGCGAGGGTGCGCCCTCCCGTCCGTGGGAGCGCCGCGACGAGGAACGCCCGGCCCGTCCCAGCGGCGATCGCCCCTTCGAGCGCCCCGCCGGTCCGCCACCGGAGCGCGATGTCCGCATCGAGCGCTACAACGAGGCGGCGGAGTCCCCGGTGCGCGAGGAGCGTCCCGGTCGCTTCAATGATCGCCCGGACCGCTTCGCGGACCGCCCGGAGCGCAGTAGTGGCGACCGCCCCAACCGCTTCGGCAACGACCGCGACGATCGACGGCCCATGCGCGACAGCGCGCCCACCTCGGCACCCCGCGCGCCCGAGCGCCCCACGCCCCCGCCCGCGCCGACCCGCGCCGAGGAGCCGAAGGCCGTAGCCGAGCCGAAGGGTGCCGCCGCCGCCGCCATTCGCCAGACCCCGCAGGGCTGGACCCAGAGCCACCTGACCGATAGCTGGAACGACGAGGACAAGCTGAAGAGCTGGACTCCGAGCAACCGCGATCAGCAGGAGATGGTCGAGGACAACATCGAGGCCGACCCGCAGATCCCTGGCCGCGATGCCCGCGCGATCACCGTGCGCGCGAAGAGCGGCGTGGTCATTCTGACCGGCACCGTGCGGAGCCGCACCGTGAAGTTCGCCGCCAGCAGCGATGCCTTCTGGACCTACGGCGTCAACGAAGTGCAGAACGAACTGGTGGTCGAGTCGCGGATGACCCGCGCGCTCGCCCCCGCCGCCACACCCGCCGCAACTGCCCCGACGGCGGAGACCGCGACCGAGGCACTAGACACGGCGATGACCGCGCCGGTCACCGATGCGACCGAGGCGCTGGAAGATGCCATGACCACCCCGCAAGCCGCCGAGGCCGAGGCCGCGTCGGACGATGTGGTGGCCGACACCGCGACCGAAGTCATCGCGTCGGAGAATGTTGCGGTCACGGAGGCCGTCCAGCAGGACCGCCTCTCGGTGGCGAGCGAGAGCGACTACGAAAATGACGACGACGAGGATGACGACGAGGACGACGACGAGGACGACGACGAGGAAGAAGTGACCACGGCTCCCGAGAGCCGCGCCTAATCACGCCACGATCATCTGACGAGTCAGCAATAACGAGAGCGCGGGCGGGGCCGATCGGCCCCGCCCGCGCTCTTTGCTATTCGTCTCGGTGCGCTATGCAAAGGCTATTTGCGAAAGACCGACCGTTGCAACGGTCGCTAGACCATCGCCTTCAAGCCCACCGGCAGCGGGGTCTTGTACGGCTTGTCGTTGGTCGCCACGCAGAACTCGGCCCGCGCGCGCTCCAGATGTTCCGGCGACGTGAAGAGTTCGTAGCCGGTCAGCGCCATCGCCTTGGCGGCGTGGAGCATCCCCTTGTGGCCGATCGACATCCCGCAGGTGGCGGTGATCCCCCAGCTGTGGCCGGGGATGCCGAGCGCCCAGGTAGCGGTGCCGATGGTGACGGTCGGGGTGATCCAGCTCACATCGCCGACATCGGTCGAGCCGGACATTACCTTGCCCTCATCGACGATCGGCTGCACGTCGCCGTTGAGCGGCGTGGCGAGGAGCGACGTGGGGAGATAGCTGCTCGTCAGGCTATTCTCGCGCGTACCAGCCGGATACCCCTCCGCGATCTTCGCCGCAAAGATCATCTCCGCCTCGTCGAACGCGATCGGGCCGATCTCGGTCAGCGCGGCGAGGGCGAGATCGCTCAGGTAGTTGTTCGGCAGGACGTTGTAGGCGCCGCAGAGGAACTGTTCCTCCATCGTCGTCTCGGTCATCAGCGCCGCGCCCTGCGCGATCTTGCGAACGCGCGCGGTCGTCTCTTCCACCTGATCGCGGCGCGGGGCGCGCACGAAGTACCAGACCTCGGCGTCATCCGGCACCACGTTCGGCGCACCGCCGCCGTTGGTGATCACGTAGTGGATACGGACCGGGTCCATGACGTGCTCGCGCATGAAGTTGACGCCGACATTCATCAACTCCACCGCGTCCAGCGACGAGCGCCCGTGCTCGGGGGCCGCCGCCGCGTGCGCGGCCTTGCCGTGAAAGCGGAACTTCAGGTTATCGACCGCCAGCGAACTCGCCTTGGTGACCGAGTTGACCCAGTTCGGGTGCCAGGTGATCGCGGCATCCAGATCGTCGTAGACCCCGGCGCGCGCCATGAAGACCTTGCCGGTGATCGTCTCCTCCGCCGGGCAACCGTAATAGCGTACGGTGCCCGTCTGTCCGTTCGATTCGAGCCAGTTCTTCAGCACCACCGCCGCGGCGAGGGAGGCGGTGCCGAGCAGATTGTGGCCGCAGCCATGCCCCGGCCCCTGCGCGACGATCTGCCCCTGGAGCGGGCTGTTCTCCTGCGAGAGGTTCGGCAGCGCGTCGTACTCGCCCAGAAAGCCGATGATCGGCGCGCCGCTCCCCCACTCGGCCATGAAGGCGGTCGGCATGTCGCCGACATTCTCCTGGATGCGAAAACCCTCGGCGCGCAGGTCGGCGATCTGCAAGGCGCAGGCGGCGGTCTCCTTCAACGCCACTTGCGGCTCGCGCCAGATCGCATCGGACATGGTGATGAAGCGCTCGCTGCGCTCATCCAACCATTCGTTGAGATCATGCTTCGTCGGCATCTGTTCTCGGCTCCTTTCATCACAGGCGGGCGACACAGGCGACCCGGCCTGTTTGTAGCATATTCTGTGGCCCAGTGCGTTTACCGACTATCCGTACACGACACAGCCAGCATCCTGGCCATTGATCGATGCCTCCGCGCCAGCAGGTGCCCGCTCGATCGTGCGCTCCGCCTGGCACTCACGCTCAGGCAGGTGATCGTATCCCCCGCACCTCGCCCGCTCAGCGGTACGGCGAAGGCGGGCAGGCTGCCAGCATCCAGGGTCAGCGGCAAGTAGGCCATCTGAACAATAACCGCCTCGTCACCGAGGACAGCGGCCCCTTCCGGTCGCTATCCTATCGCGCCACGCCCTTCGCCGCTGCCACGCCTCACGCGCCCACCCCGCCCGCGCTCGCCGCCAACGTCTCGGCGTGCGCGAAGAGCGCGGGGGTACCACCGGTGTGCAGGAAGACCACCGGCTCGTCCGGGTCCAGAGCGCCCGCGCGAATGTCGGCGATCAGGCCGGCCATCGCCTTGGCGCTGTAGACCGGGTCGAGGAAGATCGCCTCGTAACGGGCGAGCAGGGCGATCGCTTCGAGGCACGCGGGGGTGGCGATCCCGTAGCCGGGGCCGATCTGGCCGTCGTCGTTCGGCAGGTCGGCGTCGGTCACGCGCACGGTCGTCCCGAGGAGGGCCGCCGCCTCGTCGGCGATCTGCAACGCCCGCACCCGTTTCGCCTCGTCGCCGCCGCTGACCGCGATCCCGCGCACGCCGTAGGACGCGCCGTAGATCTTGGCTCCGAGCGCCAGCCCAGCCTGCGTGCCGCGCGAGCCGTTGGCGTAGTAGAGCCAGCGCGGCGCTTCGCCCTGCGCCACCAGCTGCCCCACCAGTTCGAGCGTGGCGGCGACGTAGCCGAAGACACCGATCGCGTTCGAGCCGCCGACCGGGATGACGTAGGGACGTTCCCCCCGCGCCCGCAGGGTCGCCGCCAGCGCTTCCATCGCCGCCTGTTCGTCGTCGCCGGTCGGGATTAGTTGCACCTCGGCACCGAGCAACCGATCGAGCAGCAAGTTCCCCTGGACCGACGGCGCATCGTGCGGCGCGGTCAGCACGAGCGTCACCTCCAGCCCCGCGATGCGGGCCGCCGCCGCCGTCATCCGCGCATGATTCGATTGCGCCGCCCCGGCGGTGATCAGGCGCGTCGCGCCCTGCGCCAGCGCAGCGGCGACGAGGAATTCCAGCTTGCGGACCTTGTTGCCGCCGAACGCCAGCCCGGTGAGATCGTCGCGCTTGATCAGGATCTTGGGACAATGTCCCACACCCCCCAACGCCGCGCGCAGGCGCGGGGCCTCCTGCAAGGGGGTCGGCAACGTCGCCAGGGCGATACGCGGCTGCGCCGCCAGTCCACCACCGCTCATGCTGTCTCCTCCTCAGAGCGACAGGGGGGCGGCAAGCGCACGCCCGGCACGTCGCATATTCCGCCACCTATCGTCGGGCAGCGGCGATCGGGCGTCAACTCGTGAGGAACGCCGCGGTACGCCATCGACCCGGAGACGCGGTGCAGGATACCGGATGCTTATGCAAGGGCGGTCTATGGTATTGTTTTGCCGCCAGGACGGCGAGACGAATGTACGACGACATGCTAGGGATGTGATGCGGCTGGAAGTGAGCGTGCCCGCGACCTCGGCGAACCTCGGACCCGGTTTCGATGCGTTGGGGCTGGCGCTCGGCTTGCGCACGATCGCGCACCTCGAACTCCCCGCCGCCGATCCCGGCGTGCGCGTCATCGGGCGGGATTCGGCGATTCTCGGGCGCACCCGCAACCTCGTCGAGGATGGCATCCTCCACTACCTGATGCTCGTCGGGCGCACCCTCCCCCCGTACGCCCTCACGGTCGATAATCGCCTGCCGGTCGCGCGCGGACTCGGCGGCTCGGCGGCGGCGGCGGTCGCGGGGCTCGCCCTCGGCGCGGCGGCGCTCGGCCATGACACCCACCCGGCCCGCCTCTTGCCCATGGCCGTGGCGATGGAGGGGCACGGCGACAACGTCGCGGCAGCGCTCTTCGGGGGTCTGGTCGTCGTCTGGGACTCGGGGCAGACGATCCACGCCCGTTCCCTGCCGATCGCGGCGAATCTGCGCGGGGTCGTCTTCATCCCGGAGCGTTCGTCGAGCACCAAGGCGGCGCGGGCGGTCCTGCCGACCCAGATCGCGCAGGGGGACGCGGTCTTCAACATCGCGCGGGTCGCGCTGCTGGTCGATGCCTTGCGTCTGGGCGGCGGGCCGGACCTACGCGAGGCGATGCGCGACCGCCTGCACCAGCCCTACCGCTTCGCGACCCTCCCGCACGCCGCCCTGATCGAGACAGCGGTCGCGGCCGGGGCCTATGGCGCGGCGCTCAGCGGCGCGGGCTCCTCGCTCCTCGCTCTCTGCGACGCGCCCATCGCCCCGACCGTCGTCGCCGCGATGGGCGCGCGCGCGAAGGCGCTCGGTGTGCCGGGTGAGACGCTGCTCCTGGACATCGACCGCCGCGGCCTCGCCATCACCCGCGAGGGCTGACCACGCGCGAGTCGCCGCCTTACGCCAAGCGCAGCAGCCCGAGAAAGTACGATCGGGGGAGCCCAAAAGGATGGCATGGCTTCTGCGCCTGGGCGTCTTGGCCCTCCCCCTCGCCGGAATGTCCCGGATGACCGGTCAACCGACCGATTTGTCCCTCGCTCGTTCTCCTCAAGACAAATACTTGTGGTGCCGACGGAGGTCTCGTCATGCCCGCACCGATCACCCCGGCCCTCTCCCGCCGCGCGTTGCTGGGCTGGCTGATCGCCACCGGAGCGACAACCCTGCTGGCCGCGTGCAGCGGCGCGACGAGTGGCCCGACGGGGGCCGAGTCGCTAACCACAGCCGCCGATGCGACCGCGACCGGCGTCACCGTGCCGACCGGGACAAAGGCGAATATCCCCTCGTTCGCGACGAGCGCCCCGAGCACCGCGAGTGGCACGCGCAGCGCGACCACCACCGCCGCCGCGATCCCGACCCCTGGCATCATGCCCGTGCAGGGCGCGCTGCTGGCCGCGCTGGTGACGGTGCCACAGAGCGAATTCCTGCCCGGTCTGGCGGGGATCGCCTATGCCGACTTCGTCACGCTGAAGGGCAACTACGGGCTCGGTGGGGCGAAGTCGGCGCTCGACGCGCGAGCGCTCGTCACCGATAGCGACGCGCTGGCGGCGTTCCTGCGCGCGATCCCGCTCCCCGCCGAGGCGGGCAGTCGGTACGCGCTCGATGCGACCTGGTTGAATACGCTCGGCTACGATCTCTGGCAGATGGACCGCGCCATCGCCGTCGGCAATGGGCCGAGTAGCTGGACACGCATGGTCGGCAGCTTCGACCGTACGGCAATTGGGGCGGTGCTCGACCGTGCCGGGCATAAGCCGAGCACCTACATGGGCAAGACGATCCTGGCACGCGGCGACGACGCGCAGATCGGCACGATCAGCGACCCGTTCACCGAGTTGACCCTGATGCGCTTCGATCGGGTGATCGTGGAGGACGGCGCACTCACCACGACCAACCGCATGGCCCTGGCGCAGGGCGGGCTCGACGTGGCCGGACAACGACAACCGGGTCTGGCAGGCGATGCCGACCACGCGGCGCTCGCCGCAGGACTCGGCGCGGTCGTCGGCGCGCGCCTCCTGCCGACGGATCCGTTCCTGCACCCCGTCCGCGCGACGGCGCAACCCGCCGCCGTGGCGACTGGCGGGGCACAACTCCATGCGTACCGGCGTGTCGGCCTCGGACTGCGCGACGATGGCGCGACCCACACGATGCTCGTCGCCCTCGCCTACGAAAAGCAGGCCGATGCCGCCGCCGACCTCGATACCTTGCGCGCCCGTGCCGCCACCTACACCCTCGCCAGCGGTGAAGCGCTCTCCGCGCGCGCGACGGTGGGTCAGCCGACGATCGTCACCACCGCCAATCGCGCGGTGGTGGTCCTCCCGTTCGACATCCCCGATCCGGCGAACCTGGACCTCTGGCAGCAATTGTATTTCCGCGAAGAATACGGCTTCCTGGAACTCTAGCGCGGCACCGATCCGTCAAGTGAAGTGTCGCCCTAGCCGAGCGGCACACGCGCCAGCTCGCGCACGGTCAGACCATCGTCCCGCACGATGGTCAGGGCGGTGAGGGTGCCGGGGATCGACCAGTCACGCGCGTTAAGCTCGGCGGCGAGATCACGGCCGCGCGCCGGATCGGTCAGCCGCGCGACTGTGACGTGCGGCACCGTGGGAATATCCAGGCGTCGGTCCGACGCGAGCAGGCCGCTGTAGAGTCGTTCGTGCAGGCGAACCAGCGCGCCAAATCCCGCGTTGGGCATCAGGAAGACGTGCTGTTCCGGGCCGGTAACATCGGGATACGGGAGCGCTGCGCTCAGGACGAAGGGGAAGGGGGCGCAAATAGGCACCACCGCCCGTACATGCGCGATCAACTGTGCGGCAGCGAGTGCCTGCGTCGGATAGACGAGGGTGAAGTGGGCGCGTACGCGCTCAGAGGCTGGATCGTGCGCGGCGCGGATCGACTCGATCCAGGCGAGATCGGTGGGGGCCACCTCCGGGTACGCCAGCACCAACAAGCGCTCCGCCACGTCGCTCACCCTTTGGTGGCGACGAAGAGCGCCGCGTGCAGGCAGAAGGCGCGCGCGGGGGGCGGGGCGATGCGGAAGGCATCGATCGCCGCCGGGGTCGCGCGGTCGAAGAGCGCGTGCAGGCGGGCGATCGCGGTCGGCGGGGTGGCGATGCGCGCGGTCCAGGCGGCGAAATCGAGCGGCAAGTCCCAGCGCCGCAGCAACTCGTAGCGCAGCCCGAAGCCATCGAGCGCGTCGGCCCACTCCGAGAGGCGGTAATCGTGCGCGTGCGAGGGGTCGCGCAGCGTCTCGACCTCATTGATGAACTCGTCGAGCGCGTCGTCTTCGGGGGCGATCGTGTCGATCACCAGCATGCGGCCGCCCGGACGGAGCACGCGCTCGACCTCGTAGAGGACACCGGGCAGATCGGGGAAGTGGTGCGCGGCGAGTCGACAGGTCACCAGATCGAGCGAGCCATCGGCGAACGGCAACGGGTCGGCGAAGCTGACGACGAACGCGAGCCGGTCGATCGCGCGCTCGCCGCCCAGCCTGCGCGCCTGCCATAGCATCGCCGGGGCCGGATCGAGCCCGACCGTCAGCGCGGCACCGGGCGCGAGGGCCAGCGCCGTGTGCCCCGCCGCAGTGCCGAGATCGAGCACGCGCTCGCGCCCGGTCAGGGCCGCCGCCTCGACCAGCCAGCGGAGATCGTCGCCGGTCGCGAAGAGGGGTGCGCTGGCGTAGGCCGCCGCGACCTCCGCGCGATCGAAGTTGCCCGTACTCATCGCCCCACCCTCCCCACCGCCCGCTCACCCACTATGCCACCGGTAAGACCAACCGCCGCCGACCTATGCACGCCACACCGCGCCGCTCAGCACCACTCAGTGTCGGGGCGGCGGTGGCACGACCAGCGACAAGAGATAGCGCTTCCCGTAGTCCAGCAACTCCGCCGCCTGATCCATATCGGCGGGGAGGCCGGTGAACAGCTCATCGAGCTTCGCCGCGCCGTCCTTGCGCGCCAGGACTTCGGCGAAGAAGGCGGGCAGGCGCTCGTCCGAGAACCCCGCATCGAGCAGCAGATCGATGCGGCTCTCCCAGGCATCCTGCAACGTCTCGATCTGCTCGATCAGCTCCTCCGCCTGGGACGCCAGCGCGCGCGGATCGTCCGCCCCCTCGAACGCGCCGAGTCGGACCTCGATCGCGGTGATGGTCTGCCGACTCTCGAACTGGCCGTCGAGCAGGAGATCGCGCAGGGCGACCAATTCCTCATCGGCCCCCGCGCGCTCGGCCAGGGCCGCGCAGCGCGCCAGCGCCGCGTCGAGTTCGCGTCGTGCAGCCACCAGTTCCTGCGCTATCGCCGTCACGCGCCCTCCCGAATCCTTTGCCCGCCATAGTGGGCGGATTGTAGCACGCCCCCACAATGGCGCTCGCCCTGTCAGCGGGCGTACCGCGCGACCAGTTCCGGCAGCGCCTCGGCCAGCTTCGAGTTCGCGACGACCCGATCGGCACCCGCCGCCTTCGCGGCGTCGCGCGCGCCCTGATCGAGGTGCGAGCCGAACGCGAGGATCGGCAGGGTGGCGGTGCGCGGCGTGGCGCGAAGCGCGGCGATCAGCGCCGGGGGCTCGCTCGCCGCGAATGCCAGATCGACGATCACCAGCGCGGGCAAGGGGTCCGTTGCGAGCAAGGTATCCAACACCGCACGCGACTTCGCCACATCCACGCGATAGCCGCGCGGGGCGAGCGTCTCCCGAATACGGATAGCGAAGAAGAGATCGCGGACGACCGCGATAATCCGGCGCTCGTCTGACTCCGCCATCAGGCCCCCATCGGCACTATCGCCGTCCCTCTACGTCCCGCAGCGCCACCACCACGGGCGCTGCCACGAACGATAGCAGAGGATGACACAAAAATCGGTCTAAAGTCCGATGACAAGACCGCCTGGTACTTCTAGTATAGGAAGCGACAGTACCGTTGGGCTAGCCAGCACGGTACCCGACGTGATGACGACGCGCAAGACGGAGGACGCGGTATGGCCCTCAAGCACGAGTTCAATCGCCAGAATCAGACCGACGAGACGAATCCGATCCTGCGCATCGACGCCTATCTGACGCGCACGGCGGACCGTGTCGCGGAGGGCTGGAAGCGCCGTTCAGGCGCGAGCCGACAGGCGCTCACACTGGTGCTCTATCTCGTGGCGACCCTCCTCGGGCTCGGCTACGTCCTCCTGACGCGCGAGTACCTCTTCCTCGGCATCGCGCTCCTCGCCTACATGGGCAGCCTGCCGGGACGGCAGCGCGGCTCGCTGGTCGAAGAGATGCAGCTGGAGGTGAGCGGGCTGCCGCGCCACACCACGCAATATCTCGGCGTCGGGGTCTTCGCCCTCGGCATCTTCGGACTGATCAGCAGCCTCCCGTTCATCTTCATCAGCGGCGGATTGACCGACATGGCCGGGGCGCTCGGCGGGCTGGCCCTGCTGGTGCTGAAGAGCGCCGACTACATCGCGCGCACCAACCCCTCGGATCGTGGCGACCGCGAGCGGCAGATCGAGCGCATCCAGAGCCGGGTCACGGTCGGTGCGGCGGCGTAACAACGCTGGCGACGATTCTTTATCAGGGATTGCTGCGGCTCCGCGCCGGTGCCGCGCGCTGATTTCTTCATCGTCCAGGGCGCGTAACGAACGCATAAAGAAGAAAGCGGGGCCGGGCTGATTAGCCCGGCCCCGCCCTGCGTGCGGTGCGCCGATCACCAGCACAACGGTGACGGCTCAGGCGGTCGCCTGCCGGAAGGAGCGCGCGGCCCACCACATCGCCAGGGCCGTCAGCACAACGAGGATGACCAGCCCCTGGCCGACCACCGCGTCGGTGATCTGGCCATTGAAGAGCGCGCGCGCCGCATCGACGACGTGCGACAGCGGGTTGATCGAGGCGACGACGCGGAGCCAATGCGGGGCCAGCGTCAGCGGCAGCAGGATCCCGGAAAGGAGGAGGAGCGGCTGGATCACCGAGTTCAGCATCGGCGCGAGCGCGTCCTCGCTCCGCAGCGCCAGGGCCAGCGCATAAGAGCAGCAGGCCATCAGCAGGCCGAGCAAGACCATCAGCCCCAGGGTGATCAGCGCGCCCACCCAGTTGATCTTCAGGCCGAACGGGAGCGAGATCCCTACCAGCAGGAGCGACTGCACCAGCAAAATCACCACGTCGCGCAGGGCACGCCCGAGCAGCGGGGCCATCCGATGGACCGGCGTGACCCGCATCCGCTTCACCACCCCGGCGCGCAACTCGGCGATCAGCCCGAAGCCGACGAACGCGCAGCCGAACATCCCCAACTGGATCAGCAGGCCCGGCATGAAGACATTCAAGGCCCCGCCGGGCGGGAAGCCCGGGGTGTTCGCGATCCCTTCGAGCAGCGGCGCGAAAAGGATCAGGAAGTAGAGCGGCTGCATCAGGCTCACGACCACCCAGACGGGGTTCCGCAACGTGATCAGGATGTTCCGCTCGAAGAGCAGCCAGGTGTCGCGCAGCAGTTTCATCGGTCTCTCCTCGTTATCACCGTTATCGTTGGCGTCATCCGCAGACCGCATGCCCGTTGCGCTCGTTGTTACCACGGCGCGCGGCGTGCTCGAGCCAGCATGCGGTTGCACGTATTCACCCGGGGAGCGTGCCACTCGTCGCGTTGGTCGCTGCGGTCATCCTGTTACCTCCTCGATCGCGATCAGTCGGACGGCAGTGGCACCGCCGGATGTTGGCTAGCCGTTGCCGGTCTCGCGCAGCGAGCGCCCGGTCTGGTGGAGGAAGACGTCGTCGAGGGTCGGGCGGGCGAGCGCGATCGTCTTCAACGCCAGCCCGTCGCCGTCGAGGAGCCGCAAGATGACCGGTAGCGCCGCCTCCCCCTGCTCCACATAGAGGCGCAACGTGGCCTCGTCGCGCGTGAGTTCGCGGACGAACGACTGCCCCTGGAGGATCGCCTCCGCCCGTGCGCCCGCGTCGCCCTGCGGATCGAGGCCGAGGGTGACGACATCGCCCGCGATCTGGCGCTTCAACTCGGCGGGCGATCCTTCCACCACGATCCGCCCATCGTCGATGATCGCCAGGCGATCGCAGAGGGCGTCGGCCTCGTCGAGATAATGGGTCGTCAGGAAGATCGTCATCCCCTCATCGCGCAGGCGGCGGACCTCGTCCCAGAGGCGCGCCCGACTCTGCGGGTCGAGGCCGGTCGTCGGCTCATCGAGGAAGAGGAGCGCGGGCTGATGGACCAACCCGAGGGCGATGTCGAGACGCCGCCGCTGGCCGCCGGAATAGGTCGAGCCGGGGCGATCGGCGATGCTGTCGAGTTGCAGCGTGGTGAGTAGCGCGGCGGTGCGCTCGCGGGCGGTCGCCTTGTCCATGCCGTAGAGACGCCCCTGCAGGATCAGATTCTCCCGCCCGGTCGCGCCATCCTCCACGCCCCCGGACTGGCTGACGTAGCCGATCCGCTCGCGCACCAGCGCTGCCTCACGCGCCAGATCGTGCCCGACGATCCGCGCCTCACCGCCGCTCGGCGGCATCAGGGTGGTCAGCATCCGCATCGTGGTCGTCTTCCCCGCGCCGTTGGGACCGAGGAAGCCGAAGATCTCCCCCGACTCGACCCGCAGATCGACCCCTTTGACGGCATCGACGGTGCCGCGCCGACTACGGAAACGCTTGCTCAGGCCGTGTGTCTCGATCATCGTGGTCATCGGACCTCCCCCTCGATGGCACTTCCGCGCCATTACAGCCATTCCAACGGTTGCTGTTGATCCGATCGAAGCTTCGCAACAGTCAACACAGACCCGGACCACCGCCGTGGCGCGCGGCAGGCACCGCCCGATCATCGGCTGAGGCGACGCCTATTTGGCGCTGCATTCAGCACCCGCCGCCATTAGAGACGGCTGTAATCCCGATGTAGCCGCTACTCCCAGTGTAATGCGTTAAGTGGACGGCGATGGCCCTAATTCTCTGCCATATGCTACTCCCGGCGGATGCTATAGCCATAAGCGGGCTGCATGAAACGCAACGCCCCAAGGATCAATAAGCGGATCACGGATGATGATACGCGCCCGGCCCTCTCGCCGTGTCGACGATGCTGCGCCTGCCCTGAAACAATGGGATATGTATCTTCGCACACCCACGGAGACGACCGGCAGCCCCTGCCGCTTGACAGTCGGCAGATCGCGCAATACGCTCAGTCGGTGACACGACAATAGGCGAGCGGTGGTGGGGGTAATGGACCGATGGTGCAACTCGACCTGCCCGCTCATCGGGACGGGCAACGCCTCTGGCGACACCCGGACTTCCTGAAACTCTGGGGCGGAGAGACGGTCGCCCTCTTCGGGATCCAGGTCGCCGCGCTGGCTGTGCCGCTCACCGCCGCCATCAGCCTCGGCGCGACGCCCCTCCAGATGGGCGTCCTCAGCGCCCTGTCGACCGCGCCCTCCCTCCTCTTCGGCCTCTTCGCGGGGGCCTGGGCCGACCGCCTGCGCCGCCGACCGATCCTGATCGCCACCAATCTGCTGCGCGCCGCGCTCCTCGCCACCATCCCGCTGCTGGCCGCCGTCGGCCTGCTCAGTATGGCGCAACTCTACCTGCTCGCGATCGTCGTCGGCTCGGCTGGCGTCTTCTTCGTCGCCGCCTACCAGCCGTATCTCGCCACCCTTGTCGCGCGCGAGGATCGGATCGAGGGGAACAGCAAACTCCGCCTGAGCGAGGCGTTGGCGCAGATCGCCGGGCCGGGCCTCGGCGGTGCGCTGGTGCAGCTGATCGGCGCGCCGCTGACGCTGATCCTCAGCGCGATCGCCCCGCTCTGCTCGGCGGGCGCCATCGCCAGCATCCGCACCCCGGAACCGGAACCGGTGACGGCGGACGCGCACCGCTCGATCGGGCAGGAGATCGGGGAGGGCTTGCGCGCCGTCTTCGCGGTCCCCCTGCTGCGCCTGCTCGTCCTCAACGACGCCGTCAGCTCCTTCGGCAGCGGCATGATCGCCGGCACCGCCATCCTCTACATCACTCGCCAGCTCGGGATCGGCCCCGGCGTCTTCGGCGCGATCGTGGCGATCAGCGGTCCGGCGGCGATCCTCGGCACGCTGCTGGCCGGACGGCTCGTGCGCGCCTGCGGACTTGGTCCCACCCTGATCGGCGCGCTCTTCCTCACCGGCGGCGCGGCCCTGCTGCTGCCGCTCGCCGGGGCCGTCGCCGCCTTGAGTGTGCCGCTTCTCATCGCCTGGCGCGCGCTCGATGCGGTCGGCAGCGCCATCTACGGCATCAACTTCTACACCATCCTCCAGACGGTGCCACCCCCGCAGGTGCAGGGGCGGGTCAACGCGACGGCGCGCGTCTTCATCTGGGGCGCGACCGCGCTCGGCGGCCTCGCGGGCGGGTTCGTCGGACAGGGATTCGGACTGCGCGCCGCGCTGGTTGTCGCGGCGACGGGGATGCTACTCGCGCCGCTCGCTCTACTCCTATCGCGGGTGCGGCGCGTCCGCGGGCTCACCGACTAGAGCGTCCGCCACGCGGGCACGAATGGTTCATCGCACGGGTACAGGTGGCCTAGAATCGGCGCGATCAGCCGCCGAAGTTCCCACCACCGATCCAGCACGTAGTGAAGGAGCGACCGATGCCTCGCGATCCACAGGCCCTCGTCGAACAACTCCTGGCCGCGCCAGCGGTCGGGCCGGGGATGATCGCGCCGCGCTACGACGGGTGGGGGATCGCCAACGTCGCGCCGAGCATCCTGCGCGCGTTCGGGGTCGCGGACGCGCATCCCGGCCTGGACGAGGCGGCGCTCCCCCCCGCGCTGCTCGCTGGCGTGCGGCGGATCGTCGTCCTGATCGTGGACGCTTTCGGCTGGCTCCAACTGCACGACGAACTCGCGCGCCAGCCCGATCTCTTCCTCGGCGAGTTGATCCGCCGCGAGGGGGTCGCCTTCGCGCCGCTCACCTCGGTCTTCCCTTCGACCACCGTGAACGCGCTGACGACCGCCAATACCGGCGCGCAGCCGATCGAACACGGCATCCTCGGCTACACCCTCTGGCTGCGGGAGTTCGGCGCGGTCAGCGAGATGATCACCTTCGGCCCCTACGCGGCGAATGGCTGGTCCTACATGCAGGCCGGGGTCGAGCCGACGGATTTCCAGCCGCTCCCCTCGATCTTCGTCCGGGCGCGGGCGGCGGGAGTCGCGCCGTTCCTCGTCAGCCCGGCCCTCTTCGAGCGCTCGCCCCTCTCGCTGATGCACGCGGGGGGCGCGACCTACGTGCCATACCTCGGCCTCAGCGATGGCCTGGCCCACATCCGCCGTCTCGTGGAGAGTCCAGGCGACGAGCCGATGCTGATCGGGGCCTACTACGGCCAGCTCGACACGATCGCGCACGTCTACGGCACCGGCACGCCGGAACACGCCGCCGAGGTGGCGCAAATCGACGGGGCGCTCCGGCGCGAGATCTTCGAGCGGATCGACCGCGACGATACCCTCTTCATGCTCTACGCCGATCACGGTCACATCAATTGCGACGCGGCGCACACGGTCGATCTGGTGGAGGACGTGGCCCTGCGCGGCGATCTCGTCGTCGGGCCGACCGGCGAGGGGCGCGCGCGCTACATGCACGTCCGCGACGGTCGGCGCACAGCCGTCCGCGCCCACCTCATCGCGCGGTACGGCGCGTTCAGCACCCTGCTCGACGCCGAGGAGGCGATCACGCGCGGGCTCTTCGGCCCCGCCACGCCAGCGGAACGCTCCCGCGAGCGGATCGGCGATCTGGTCCTCCTGCCGCACGAGAATTACTACTTCCACGACTATCCCACCCCGCGCCGCAAGGCGTTGGACATGATCGGACGACACGGCGGCCTGACGCCGGAAGAGATGTTGGTGCCGTTCCTGGCGGTACGGTTGAGAAAGTAGTCGGGG